>Ga0209610_1000086_pt1:5000-43345 | contig 43345 bp, 32 predicted proteins | sample LakKivw275mmetaG_FD_184137 | JGI IMG/M metagenome (GOLD analysis project Ga0209610, IMG submission 184137) | Anoxic lake water microbial communities from Lake Kivu, Rwanda to study Microbial Dark Matter (Phase II) - Lake Kivu water 275m metaG... | ecosystem: Environmental > Aquatic >...
CTGGAAGAGCCGAAAAAGGTCGCAGTGAAATGGCCCGGGTGACTGTTTACTAAAAACCCATGTCTCTGCTAAGTCGTAAGACGACGTATAGGGACTGACACCTGCCCGGTGCTGGAAGGTTAAGGGGACGAGTCATCCCGACTTGTCGGGAGAAGCTCTGAACTGAAGCCCCAGTAAACGGCGGCCGTAACTATAACGGTCCTAAGGTAGCGAAATTCCTTGTCGGGTAAGTTCCGACCTGCACGAATGGTGTAACAACTTGGGCTCTGTCTCGACCAGAGTCTCGGCGAACTTGTAATGCCGGTGAAGATGCCGGTTTCCCGCAGCTGGACAGAAAGACCCCGGAACCTTTACTATAGCTTGGCATTGGGTTTTGGGTTTGTATGTGTAGGATAGGTGGGAGACGTTGAAGCTCCGACGCAAGTCGGGGTGGAGTCAACCTTGAAATACCACCCTTATAAATCTAGAATTCTAATCTCGACCCCTGAAGCGGGGCGAGAGACATTGTCAGGTGGGTAGTTTGACTGGGGCGGTCGCCTCCCAAAATGTAACGGAGGCTCCCAAAGGTTCCCTCAGCACGTTTGGTAATCGTGCGTTGAGCGTAAAGGCATAAGGGAGCTTAACTGCGACTCCGACAGGAGAAGCAGATGCGAAAGCAGGGCTTAGTGATCCGGTGGTAGCACATGGAAGCGCCATCGCTCAAAGGATAAAAGGTACTCTGGGGATAACAGGCTGATCTCCCCCAAGAGTTCACATCGACGGGGAGGTTTGGCACCTCGATGTCGGCTCGTCACATCCTGGGGCTGGAGAAGGTCCCAAGGGTTGGGCTGTTCGCCCATTAAAGTGGCACGTGAGCTGGGTTTAGAACGTCGTGAGACAGTTCGGTCCTTATCCGCTGTGGGCGCAGGAGATTTGCGGGGGGCTACTCTTAGTACGAGAGGACCAGAGTGGACGAACCTCTGGTGCACCAGTTGTGCCGTCAGGTGCATTGCTGGGTAGCTATGTTCGGTCAGGATAAACGCTGAAAGCATATAAGCGTGAAACCTTCCCCAAGATGAGATCTCCCTCCCGATTCTTCGGGACTGAAGGTTCCTTGTAGATTACGAGGTTGATAGGTCATAGGTGTAAGATCAGTAATGGTCTCAGCCGAGTGATACTAATAAACCGTGCGTCTTGACCAAAAATTTTTATGCAGGTGACTTCGCGATCCAATTTTTCCCATTCCCAATGCAGTCTTTTTCCGGTGACTATAGCGGAAGGGCCACACCCGATCCCATCCCGAACTCGGTCGTTAAGCCTTCCAGCGCCGATGATACTGCCCTGGTCACGGGGTGGAAAAGTAGGTCGTTGCCGGGAAACTTTAAATCCCGCCTTAGAGCGGGATTTTTTTTATTGTTTCGCAAGCCCCGGCAGTTTTATATTCCAAGTGCATGTGGCACGAGAAAAAATACCGATTTCTGGACGGAAATGGACTTATGTCCTATCTCACAAACCCATACTTTCTGCCCACCTAAATTAAAGTGGCAGAATTGGAGGTGCTTATGAAACATAAATCAATCGTTATCGCAGTCGTGAGTCTCTGGACAATCAGTCTCTTCGCGCAGGTCTCTACCGGGACGCTCGATTTGAGGACTAATTACTTCTACAATTTCGAAATCTATTACCTGCTGGATTTCGATTTTAATAATGGGCGCAATAATCCGGATATGTTCTCTTACAGCCTGTCCTACACCCCCAATGACCCGCAGGGCGCACCGATTAAAATCAAACTCGAGTTTGAATGGCTGGCAACCGTCCCGTCTCTGAACCTGACCAACAGTCAAATCGTCTACATGTTGTCCAATCCCTTCGATTTTAATGGTGAGGTGGTGCTGACGACTAAGGATTTCGACCAGAACATGCGCAACCTCTACTATACCGATGGACGACAGGTACCCATCAGTATCACCGAATTCAAACAGAACGTCGAGAGGTTAAAAGCCGTAATCATGGCCACCGGGAAACTTCCCGCCGGTTCGTATATCTTTAAATTGAATATCATGAATGAGTCCGGCAGTGTGCTGAAGAGTCAGACCCAGGAAATCGGTGTGTCCAATCCTTCGACTCTCGAACTTATTTCTCCCGGCGGCACCCTCGACCAGAATCTCGAAATTGCGACGACTTTTCCCCAGTTTCAATGGGAATCGATTGATTTCATGTGGAGCAGTGCCAATTGCCCGACTTGTGGTTACAGCATCCGGATAGCCGAGTACGATCCTGCCAAGCACAGTTCGATCGAGGAAGCCCTCCATGACCGCGCCAATCTGCCGTATCCGGATAACGGTGGTGAGTTCCGTTTGCCAAGCCAGGCCGTAACCAGCCGGGCGGGGGTCGGACTCTATACCGCCGGCACAATTTTTCAGTATCCCATGACTGGAGCGAAACCACTGGAAGCCGGTAAAACCTATGTCTGGCAAATTAAAAAAACCTATCCCACTACTTCCGGCCCGGAGACAATTTCCAGTCAGATATTTGCATTTACCATCAAGGCTTCTATGGGCGGCACCAGCACGGCCGGAGGAACTACCACCACGACCGAGCTGAGTCAATACATGACCCTGCTGACGCAACTGTTGGACCCCGATACCTATAACAGGCTTTTTACCGGTGAACTGACCGGATTCACACCCACCGGAGTGGTCACACTGAATGCGACTCAAAATTTGACCTATGAGCAACTGACTGCCTTAGTCGCTCAATTTCTGAGTGGTCAGGTAACCATTAAATCGATTAGCGTGGAATAGGAGTAAAGTTATGCGTAAAATCATTATCGCTCTGTTTAGTATCGTATTACTCCTAATGCAAGGCTTTGCACAGGATAAAATCGCCCTGACCCTGAAAGCTCGGGGAGACACCCAGATCAAACGGGCCAACGAATCCACTTTCAAAGCCAATCTGCCCGTCGGTACGACTCTATTTGACCAGGATCATATCAAAACCGGCAAGGATGGTATGGCCGTACTGGTATTCCTGGACGATAAAAGTCAGATCAAGGTGCGCGAGAATTCCGAAATGGTAATTTCAGGAACCCGCGGAAAGGAAGCGATCTCGAAAAACATCGCCATGCAGTTCGGTACCATGAAAGCCGAAATCACGCCCATGCGCAAAGGCGAATTCGTGATTGCTACTCCAACCTCGGTCGCATCGGTTAAGGGTACGGTTTTCTGGGTACAATCCGACCCCGTCAACGGCGATGTCTTTTATGGACTTTCCGGAGCGGTGGAAGTGACCAATAACGAGAGCGGCGCGGTGATTGTCGTTGGCGCCAATCAAACCGGCACTTCGACCCCGACCGGCGACGTCAACGTCGAAGTCACTCCGGAAGGCACAGTGCCCCAGGAACCAGATAAGGAAGAAGAAACCCCGTCCAACATCCTGCGCATCCAGCTGAAAAATCCGCAGGGGGAAGTCAAAGACCTGAAGGTCGAGTACAAATAAGCGATATCGGGAATTTCAGATTACTGAAAGGTCAATAATGCGAAAGAACCTGACACGAGCTCTCATTTTAACTTTAGCTTTAATCAGTAGCGTTTTCGGGCAAGCCCGGATTTTACACCAACCGCCCCGCGATATCGTCGTGAGCACTCCGGTTCTCGTCGAGGCGCTTATTGAAGGCAACTCCCAGGGCATCAAGAATGTGAAAATATTCTTTCGGGAAGCCGGACAGGAAACCTATTTCGAAGCGAGCATGAATGAGATCATGGGAATTTACAAGTACAATATCCCCGCACGCGTCGTCACCGAAAACGGGCTCGAATACTTGATCGTGGCTGAATTTTCCGATGGCAGTATGGCCGCTTTTCCGGAAACCGATCCTTACAATGTGCCCATGTTCGTCACCGTAAAGCGCGCTCAGGCTGTTGCCGGCTCTGCATATGCAAAAGCAGAAGATTTGGAAGGCGGCATCCCCAGCAATGCCATCATTCTCGGCCCGGATGACGGACAGGTTGTCGCCGCCCAGGAAGTGGTCATCGCTGTTTCGCTCTTCAATGCCCGGAATATTGCTCTGAATACGGTTAAAGTTGAAATTGATGGGCTCGATATTACCAGTCAGGCGCAGGTTTCGGAAGATCTTATCACCGTCCGCCCCAGCAAATTGCTCGCCGGTCTGCACTCGGTTAAAATCACCTTTTCCAATCAGAATAACGTCCCTTTTAATCCACTGGTCTGGAGCTTCACGGTTGTCAGTTCGATCAGCGAAGCCGAAAGAGTACTGTCCTATAATGGCAATGTGATCGCCGAAACCAATTCCGAAACGGTCCGTGGTATCGAACAGAAACTCAATCAGCTGCGTACCCGTTTCAGCGGTGCCTATGACTGGCTGAATTTCGAAGCCAGTATGTATCTGACCGACCAGGAAGATCCCAATAAGCAACCCCGCAACCGCTACTCCGCAGGCTTCAGTACGAATTATTTTAAAATTGGGATTGGTGACGTCAATCCACAATTTGCCGAGTTCGGCATCAAGGGCAAGCGGGTCCGTGGCGTTAACGCCCGCCTGATGCTCAAATACTTCAACCTGCATGTAGTGTACGGCGAAACCGAGCGGGCCATCAAAGGTACGATCAGCGACACGCCGGATACACTCAGTACCGGGGTTCTGCAATACGGGCGCAGTGGCTATACCTTCAGTCGCAATTTACTGGCTGTCCGTCCCTATTTCGGGAGTGGTCAGAATTTTCAGTTGGGATTATATTTTTTAAAAGCCGTGGATGACACGATTTCGGTCGCCCGGGAAATGCAGGGAATTCTGCCCACCAACGACGTCTCAATCGCCATGCAGGGCACCAAGCCCCAGGATAATTTGGTCGTCGGTACCGATCTGCTGTTGGCCTTCGATAACAAACGCTTCACCTGGATGACCGAAGCCGCCCTGTCCATGCTCAACCGCGATATCAGTTCCGGTGCGCTGACTAAAAAACAGCTCGATACTTTCGCCCCGGGCGATACGCTGGAAAACGATACCATCAGTATCCAGGGGGTCAATATCCCGCTGAAAGTCATTCCCATTGACCCCGCCGATATCGCGAATATCTTTATCATCAACAAGAACATCGCTCCACTTTTGCCCTTCAATCCTGATACCGGAATCGTATTTGCGATTTTAAATATGCCTTCTTCGGCTTTCCGTACCGCCCTGACCCTGAATTATTTTAACAATTATGTGGTTTTGAAATACCAACGCGTCGGGCCGGAATTTTATTCATTGGGCAATCCGTACATGCGCAATGACGTCCAGGGTTTTAGCCTGTCCGACCGTATCCGACTCTTTCAGAACCGCGTATTCCTCACCCTGAATTTCGAGCAGTACCGCGACAACCTGAACGATCAAAAACGCGCTACGACAACCACGACGGCATTGAACGCCGGCATATCGCTCTATCTCGGGGAAAACCTACCGACGATCAACCTCAATACCATGCAGTACAGCCGGAAAAACGATCTCACGACGTACGATACCACCTGGGCGACGGTTGATTCATTCAGTCTGCGTGATTATCGCGAATCCAACATGACCATCCGCCAGGATATCCGGATCGAACACCGGGTTGAATTTTTAAACATCAAGAATACCATCAGCCTGAACTATGCCAATTCCGACAAAAGCGATCGTCTGTCACGTCTGCCCGGCTATCAGTTCAGTTCGATGTCAACCTCCATGTTGGGCTTTAGCCTGAATTCCAAATTCCCCTTCCCGCTCAAGACCAATATTCGGTTGTCCACCAATAAGAACGAGAGTGGACTGGCGGATAAACCCCTCGAATTCATGTCGTTTGGTATGCAGGGTGAATACGATTTCTTTGGTGAGAAATTGGGCACTTTGGCGGGCTATAATCTGACTAATTGCAAAGGCCAGGCGGATTTTACCCAGCATAATATGTACGTCGGCGCGATCCTGCGCTTTATGAAAGTGCATCAACTGCGCGGTTATCTGAGCTATACCAACATTAATGACCGCACCAGCGTTGAAAAATTCAACGATGTTAGCTTCTACCTGACCTATTCGCTTAACTTTTAATTTTCGCCGGTAAATCAGATGAAAAAGAACACACTGAAACAGGCATTGTGGGGTGTAGGCATTGCCGTTGTACTGAGTGTGATTGTTTCAGTACTACTGCTTTTGGGCACATTCCGGGAAATCGAACTGAAGTCACTGGATTCACGCTTTAAATGGCGCGGACCTCAGGACGTCAGCAAGTCGCCACTGATCATCGTTGCCATTGATGACAAAACTTTCAAAGACTGTCGCGACCGCTATCCGTATCCCCGGGAATATTATGCTACCCTGGTCGAGAATCTGAAGGAAGTCGGCGTTAAGATGGTGATGTTCGATATTCAGTTTACCGAGCCCGATTTGAAGAATCCGCTCGGAGATTCCTTACTCGCGGCGGCAATCAAGGAAAACGGCAATGTCATCCTGGCAGGGAAAGTCGCCCGGGAACAGACCACCGGCGGGGAATATGTTTATGCTGACGAACCACTGCCGATCCTGTTAAAAACGGGCAGTGACTGGGGTGTGGTGGGCGAAATGCAGGACCCGGACGGTTTCACCCGGCGCTATTCGATCTTTGAAGAATATCAGGGGCGTTTTATCTATTCACTCGGAGCACGCGTGTTCTTCAAAGAACGCAACCTGCCAAGCTTCCCGCAATTTGAATTCCAGGATGGCTACTTTATGTTCTCCGACTCGGCCTCGGGCAATAAACAGCGATTGTTGGGGCATCGCGGCAGTTTAGGCTGGGAGCAGACGATCCTGATCAATTATTACGGACCAGCCAAGACCTTTCCGACTTTTTCGATGTCGGATTTGCTGGACGATGCGGAGTTTGATCTGAAGGATGAAGAGGATACCGATTACCTGGAGCTTTTCAAACCCAACTCTCCCTATCCGCCCGAATTCCGGATTTCCTTGTTGTCGGATTCCACTCAGCAGTTTGCCGCCATGGCGGCCTTGGAGCGGGGCGACCTGGCCCAGGTGAATGCGATTTTGGAAGCGGCAAATCCCTTCAAGGACAAAATTGCCCTGATCGGAGTTTCGATCGAAGAACTGCATGATAACAAATTCACGCCTTTCTATAACTACGCCGGCAATCGGCGGTTGACGCCGGGAGTGGAAACTCACGCCCACGCCATACAAACCATGCTCGATCAGCGGTTTATCCGTACTTTGCCACAGATCGTTAATATTGTACTGATTTTCATTTTCGGGATCATCACGGCCGTGGCGGTCGCCTTTGTGCGCCCGGTTCTGGGTGGCGGACTGGCGATCCTGCTGGCCGGCATTACTACCGTGGGTACTTACTGGATCTTTATCCACCAGGGGCGCTGGATTTATTTAATCCCCATTTTAGCCAGCATCGCCGTCAGCTATATCGCCAGCGTGATTTATCAGTTTCTTTCCGAACAAAAGGAAAAGAAAAAAATCCGGGGTATGTTCCAGACTTACATGAGTCCCAAGGTCTTAAAATACCTCGAAGACCATCCCGACGCTTTCAGCCTTTCGGGTGAAAAGCGCGAAGCTACCATGTTCTTTTCTGACGTCGCCAATTTTACGACCATTTCGGAAAGTCTGTCCGCCGAAGAACTGGCGACGGTATTGAACAAGTACCTTTCACCGATGACTGAAATTTTGATGCGCTACGACGGCTATGTGGATAAATACGAAGGCGACGCCATCATGTGCGATTTCGGAGTTCCGATGGAAGATCCCGACCATGCCTGGAAAGCCTGCTTTGCGGCGCTCGATCAGCAGGAAGCGTTGAAGACGATTCGCGAACAGATCAAGCGCGATCACGGCGTGAATATTTATGTGCGCATGGGAGTCAACTCCGGCGTCGTCAGCGCCGGAAACATGGGTTCAACCCAACGTTTCCAATATACCGTCATGGGTGATGCGGTCAATCAGGCCTCCCGTTTTGAAGGCGCCAATAAGCAGTATGGGACCTACATCATGGTCGGCGAGGAAACCCTGCGCCGGGCGGGTGATTTCATCGAGGTCCGCATTCTCGACCGATTAGTCGTCAAGGGGAAACTCAAACCGATAACGGTTTATGAACTATTAGGCCGCAAAGGTCAGATCGAGCAGGTAAAAGCTGACATCCGCGAACATTTCGATCAGGGGATTAATTTATACTGGGAAAGGCAATGGGACGCGGCGGTAGCCGCCTTTCAGCGCGCTCTCGCGGTGCAGGGTGACGACCCGCCATCCCGTGTTTTTATCGAACGTTGTCAGCTGTTCAAGGCCAATCCGCCCGGTGCCGACTGGCAGGGTGAGTTTGTCATGAAGACCAAATAGGAATCCGGCGGGCAGAACTAACCTTTCTAGGTCAGCGTCGGAAATTGTGCCATTGGCGGCGTCTTTTGCTTAAATTACGCTGAATTTCCATTTAATATTTGACAATCCAAGTGATCAGAATTATAATCCCGACTGGAGACAGATTGAGGCAGACATGTCATTAAAAAAAGGCAAGATTTTATGGGTCGATGATGAAATTGACCTGTTGAAAGCGCATATTCTGTTTTTACGAAGCCGCGGTTTCGAAGTGACTCCGGTTTCCAACGGGGTGGATGCCGTGGATCTGGCCGGACGCGAGCAATTCGATATTGTCCTCCTGGATGAAATGATGGCGGGCCAGGACGGCTTGACGACGCTGTCGGAAATCAAAGCCCGCAAACCAGCACTGCCAGTCATCATGATCACCAAAAACGAAGAAGAAAGCCTGATGGAAAAAGCCATCGGCAGTAAAATCACCGATTATCTGACCAAGCCCGTGAATCCCAGTCAGATTCTGTTAGCCTGTAAAAAAGTCCTGGAACAGTCACGGATTTCCTCCGAACATATCGCCCGTAACTATCTCGAGGAATTCCATGCTATTTCCCGCCAGCTGTACGATGATCTTACGAGTACGCAGTGGATCGAAATCTGGAAAAAACTGGCCGCATGGGAGATAGAATTTGACGATCATCCTGACCTGGGTTTGCAAGAGACTCTGGCGGATCAGAAACGGGAATGCAATATTGAATTTGCCAAATTTATCGAAAAAAATTACGTCGGCTGGATCAATGACGATCCCCACTTCCGTCCTGCGCTCTCACCGGACATTCTGCCGCGGCAGGTTCTGCCCCTGCTTAAAAATAATACCAAGGTACTGTTTGTGGTGATCGATTGTATGCGGCTCGACCAATGGTTGACGTTTGCACCTTTGCTTTACGAACTTTTTAATATCGAGATGGATTTTTGCTTTTCGATTATCCCGTCGGCGACACCCTACGCCCGCAATGCGTTGTTCAGCGGACTTTTCCCGGATGAGATTCAGACCTATTACCCGGACATTTATACGCTTCAGGAAGAAGAAGACGAAAGTTCTATGAATCGCTTCGAAAACCAGATGCTGGACAGTCTGCTGAAGCGCGAAATGCTGACCCTGAAAAATGGCTACACTTATCATAAGATTCTCGATTCAGAAGCTGGCTGGGGCATCGAACGCAAAATCAATTCCTATTTTAACAATAACCTCATCACCCTCGTTTTGAACTTCGTGGATGTCCTGGCGCATCGTCGGTCGGAATCGGATATTCTCAAGGAAATTTTACCGGATGAGGCCAGTTATCGTTCGCTGATCCGCACCTGGTTTCGGCATTCCTGGATTTATGCCGTCCTGCGCAAATTTGCCGCTCTGGATTTCACGATTATTCTGACCAGCGATCATGGCAGTATCCGGGTGCAGAACGATGTCAAAGTCGTCGCCGACAAAGCCACTTCTCCCAACATCCGCTTCAAATTCGGTAAAAACCTCAATTGTTCGCCCAAGTACGCCCTGGTCATCAAAGAACCCGCCCGCTACAAATTGCCCAACCTCGGCATCAACAATAATTATCTGATCGCCAAGGAAAATTTCTACTTCATTTATCCAACCAACTACCACAAATTCCAGACCTTTTTCAAGGATTCCTACCAGCATGGCGGAATTTCGATGGAGGAGATGATTTTGCCGGTGGTAAAACTGACTCCGAAATAGGTTTTCGGAATGTTACTGATTGAAACCAACCATCCGACCGAGACCGAGCTTTTGGGACAGCGCTTAGCCGCCTTCCTTGAACCGGGCATGGTCGTAGCCCTGAGTGGTGATTTGGCGGCGGGGAAAACCACGCTGATTAAAGGCATCTGTGATGGCTTGGGTGTCTCGCGCCCGGCGGAAAGCCCAACCTTTACGCTGATTAATGAATACCAGGGGCGAATGCCCGTCTACCACCTGGATTGCTATCGCGAATCGCGGATCAAGGAATGGCTCGAACTCGGGATTAACGAGTATTTCTATGGTGCAGGAGTGACCTTGGTGGAATGGGCTGACCGTATCAGCAGTTTATTGCCGGAGGATAGCCTGCGGATTAAAATCCGGCAGGATACCTGGCACGAAAATTATCGGCGAATCGAGTTCACCGGCCCGCTTAACTTGCTCAGCTCTTTATCGACGCATATGCAAAATCAGTCAAACGGAGCGTCCGCACCATGCTGATCCTCGGCATCGATACTTCAACCGCCAACTGCAGCGTCGGGCTGGTCAGGGATGGCCGAATTGTAAATCATCACTGCATCGTAGACCGGGCGGTGCATTCCGAAAAATTGCTCGAACTGGTGGCGCAATCCCTGCAGGGTACAAACATTAACGCATTAGATGCTATCGCGGTTAGTATCGGGCCGGGCAGTTATACCGGTTTAAGGATTGGGTTGGCGACGGCCAAAGGGCTGGCGTTTCCGCGACAATTGCCGGTCTTGCCTGTGCCAACTCTGGCAGTACTGGAACGGGTGGGGCGTCAGGAGTTTGATGGTGCAATGGTACTTTTTATCAAATCACATCGCGACCTGATTTATTATACTGAAGTCCCGGATTCCTTGAAAACAATTTGGAAACGTCCTGTTGGTCATGAGAGTATCAGTCGGGTCGTCGAACGTTTCGCTCCGGAATATGTTTTCATCGGCGATAGCGAGATAGACCTTGGGCATTCGCGTCGGAGCAGGCTCCTTTATCCGCGCGGAGATTGCACCGCTTTGTTAGCCACCGAACATTACCGGGAGTTATTGCCGTTGAACCGGCCTGATCTGGAACCGGAGTATTTGTCTGAAATGGAAATCAAATCGTGGCGGAACTGACCGGAATTCGTTTACGCATCGCCAATGAAGCCGATCTCGATGCCATTTTAGCCATCGAAGAAATTTCATTCACCACCGCCTGGAGTCGCGACTTTTTTTTTCACGAATTGCACAATCCGATCAGCAAGTTCTATGTTCTGGAACAGCGGAAGTGCGTCATCGGGTATGTCATTTTCTGGTTGGTGGCCGATGAAGTTCATATTGCAAATTTGGCCGTTCATCCTCAATTTAGACGTTCGGGTATGGGTACGAAATTGTTAAAAACCGTTTTTGATCAAGCAAGTCGGCACAGAGCAAAAATCATCACATTGGAAGTCAATGAAAAGAATGTCAGCGCCCGCGATTTGTATCGCAAGTTCGGGTTCGCGCAAGTCGGTCGGCGCGCCAAATATTACGAAAACCGCGATGACGCATTGATCCTGTCGCGGAGTCTGCAGTGAGGTAAATATGCCGGATTGGTTTCAGCGCACGAAACAAGGATTACTCAGCACGGAAAAAAAGGTCATTCCGGATGGATTATGGGTCAAGTGCCCGGAGTGTAGTGAATACCTCTATAAACGCGAACTGGATAAGAACCTGTGGGTTTGTCCGCAATGCCATTTCCATTTTCGGATTGCCTGTCAGGAGTACATCCGGATGTTGGTGGGAGACGATTATCAGGAATTCGAAGTCGGGTTGAAGTCGAGTGATCCACTGAAGTTCAAAGCCCAGAAACGCTATCAGGAGCAGATTAAGCAGGCGGTGGTGCAGACCGGAGCCAATGAAGCGGTGCGCTGTGTCACCGGGAAAATAGGTCAGCACCCGGTGGTCTTGGCCGTAATGGATTTTAACTTCATTGGTGGCAGTATGGGTTCGGTGGTCGGGGAAAAAGTCGCCCGTGCCATTGACCGGGCTCGCGAAACGCATCAGCCGCTGATTATCGTCTCCCAATCCGGGGGGGCCCGGATGATGGAAGGTGTTCTTTCTTTGATGCAGATGGCTAAGACCAGCGCCAAACTGGCCCAATTGCACGAAGCCGGCGGGCTTTTTATCTCGATTCTGACTGATCCGACGACCGGCGGGACGACGGCCAGTTTTGCGATGTTGGGCGACCTGATCATCGCCGAACCGGGCGCACTGATCGGGTTTGCCGGACCGCGCGTCATCAAGCAAACCATCGGTCAGGATTTGCCGGTTGGATTTCAGCGTTCCGAATTTCTACTGGAAAAAGGCTTTATCGATATCATCGTCCAGCGTTCGGAGATGCGTTCCACACTCATCAAAATCTTAGATTTCTTTTATGACTGAGGCCAGACCATACATTCTGGTGACTAACGACGATGGCATCACCGCTCCCGGCATCCAGATTCTTTCTGAATATCTGATGCGCCTGGGCGAAGTGGTCGTGGTGGCACCGGACAGCGAAAAAAGTGCCGTCGGGCATGCAATCACCTTATCCGATCCAATCCGCGTAACTGACTATCGCGAGAACGGGATTCGGCAGGGCTATGCGGTATCCGGCACTCCAGCGGACTGTGTCAAAATCGCGGTGGGCGCGCTTCTTTCAAAGCGCCCCGAATTAGTCGTTTCAGGTATTAATCTCGGCTCCAACGCCGGCATCAATGTGATTTATTCAGGGACGGTTTCCGCGGCAACCGAGGGCACCATTCTGGGAATTCCGTCAATCGCAGTTTCGCTCACGACGTATACCAAACCGATTTTTACGCCGGCGGCGGAATTTGCTCTGACCATGGCGAAAATGGTGCTGTCGAAAGGTCTCCCGCCCCGCACATTGCTGAATATTAATGTACCGAATGTCCCGCAGGGTGAAATTCGGGGCGTGCGGATAACCCGGCAGGGCATGGCAAATTTTGCCGAGCAGTTTGACAAACGGATTGATCCGCGTCAGCGCGTCTACTACTGGATGGACGGTAAAAAGGCCGAAATCGAGGAAGGCGAGGATGTTGATGATGTCGCCATCCGGCGCAATTATATTTCCATTACCCCGATCAAATACGATTTGACCAATTACGATTTTATCACTGAACTCCGGAACTGGTTGCAGGAGGTCGCCTAACATGACGGTCAACAGTAAAGTCTGGGTAGTGGACTTTGGTTCGCAATATACACAGCTGATCGCGCGGCGGGTGCGTGAATGCGCCGTTTATTCGGAAATCGTATCACCTTCGGTTACTGCCGGGGATATTCGCCGCGAAAAGGTTCAGGCACTGATTCTGTCGGGTGGGCCGGCCAGCGTTTACGAAGCCTCGGCACCGAAACTGGACAACGCGATTTTTAACCTCAACCTGCCGATTCTGGGTATCTGTTACGGACTGCAGGTCATCGCTGAACATTTTGGGGCGCGGGTGCATTCCGACAACCACCGTGAATATGGTCGCAATGCCGTACGCATTTTGGCGTCGCATCCTGTTTTTCAGGAAGTGGGGACGACCACACAGGTCTGGATGAGCCATGGCGACCATGTGGATACCCTGCCGGATGGGTTTCGCATCCTGGCCGAATCTGAGAGCGGGGCTCCCGCGGCCTTGGTACATGCCGAGAAACCAATCATAGGTTTGCAATTTCATCCGGAAGTCGCTCATACGAGCGAAGGTTCCCGGATGCTTTCAAATTTTCTGTTTGCGATTGCCCGTCTGAGTCCTGACTGGACTGCCGCGCATTTCATCGAAAACAGTATTGCCGAGATTCGTCAGCGGGTCGGCCAAGAACGGGTCTTGTTGGCGCTCAGCGGCGGTGTGGATTCTTCCGTTATGGGTGTCCTGGTCAACCGCGCCATCGGTAAACAGTGCCTGCCGGTTTTTATCAATAATGGTCTGTTGCGGCAAAACGAACAATTCCAGGTTGTGCAACAACTGCGCGACCAGATGCGGTTGCCAATCCGCTCTTTCAACTATGCCAAGCGGTTTTTAACAGCTTTACGGGGCGTCACCCATCCCGAACGCAAGCGCAAGATCATCGGTCGCGAATTCATCCGCGCCTTCGAAGAAATTGCGCAGTGCTATCACGAGGTTAAAATATTGGCCCAGGGGACGCTCTATCCGGATGTCATCGAAAGTCGCGCGGTGTACGGCCCTTCGCAGGTCATTAAAAGCCATCACAACGTCGGTGGCCTGCCGCGACGCATGCGTTTCCAGCTTCTTGAACCCTTCAATCACCTGTTCAAGGATGAGGTGCGGCGGATCGGATGCGAACTGCAAATACCGCCCGAAATATTGAACCGGCACCCTTTCCCGGGTCCGGGTCTCGCCGTGCGTATTATCGGGGAAATTACGCCCTATCGACTAAAGTTATTGCGCCAGGCGGACGCGATCTTTATCGAACACCTGCATCAATCCGGCTACTATGCCAAGGTCTGGCAGGCTTTCGCAGTGCTTGTCCCGGTGAAAACGGTGGGGGTCATGGGCGATCAACGCACTTACGAACACTTGCTCGTGTTGCGTTCGGTCAACAGCAGTGATGGTATGACCGCCGACTGGTCTCGTCTGCCGGACGATCTGCTGGGTCAAATTGCTAATCGCATCGTCAATCAGGTGCGGGGAATCAACCGGGTGGTCTATGACATAACCTCCAAACCTCCGGCAACTATCGAATGGGAATAGCAAACCATAATCTGGATCAGGAATGAAGAAAACCGGGCTGAAAGTCTCGATGGTCATCACAGTAATCTTGGGTACCGCGTTTAGTCAGACGGTGGAGCGGACCGCTAACCCGCAACTGCAAAAAGTCTTCGATGAGGGCGTTACTTATTTCAATACGGAAAAATACTGGGACGCCCTTTCCAATTTTCAGCAGGTAGCTGCCGCAAATAAAAATGAAAATCCCCTGCTTTCTTCAGCGCAACTGATGGTGCTTAAGACCACTTATCGGTTAGGCGAACTGGACCGGAGCGCCCAGTTGGCCCGCACCTTTCTGCAGACTTTCCCGGATTCACGTTATGTGACCGAGGTACGCGAGGATTTGGCGGAAATCCTGCTCGCTCAGGGTAAATATCGCGAGGCCTTGAACTATTACCTGGATGTCTTGAAAAGTGGTGATGATGCCTTCCTGCGCAGTAGCAGTGAAGAAGCCATCGAAAAAATTTTAGGTTTCTATTTCACGGCGGAGGAAATCCGGGCATTACGTGATTTCACCTCGGATCCCTTCATCCGACAGTTTCTGACCTTGAAATTGGCTGAGAAACTACATGCCGAGGGGGATTCCCGCCAGGCGCATAAAGAATTGCGGCAGGTCGCGCCTTCCGCTACTGATAAATATCTGCGTAACCAGGTCGCCCAGACTGAGAATCGTTTGAAAAGTCTCGCCGCTCCCCGAGTCTACGTTGGTGTTGTTCTGCCGCTAAGCGGCTCGAATGCCGCGCTTGGGCAAAAAATATTAAATGGATTGAAATATGCGCTGGCGCAGTATCGCCAGGCTGGCCATGCCGAAATTGCCGCTCTCGTTTTGGATAATCGCAGTGAAGTCGCCCAGAGTGTCCGGCAGGTTGAATTTCTGGCAGGCAATCCGCGGGTCTGCGCGATCATCGGGCCCCTGACCAGCGAGGAAACCATCGCCGTCGCGGCCATCGCCAATAACCAACAAATACCGCTACTGACACCGACTGCTTCCAGTTCCCAGATCTCGACTCTGAGCCCGTACATTTTTCAAGTAAACTTAGACTATGAAAACCTGGGACGCTTCCTCGGGCTATACGGAGTGCGGGTCGCCGGGATAAAAAGCGCCGCTTCGCTCGCACCGGCTGACGAGTTTGGTAAGGAATTCACTGACGCTTTTTGTCGGGCGCTGGATGAATATGGAGCCTCGATCATTTCGCAACAGTGGTACTCCGGCGAACCGGCGGATCTGAAGAATCAGATTGCTAATATTCACAAAGCCGCCGTAGAGCGCGTCGAAAAACAGGTGGAATTCAAAATAAATGAAGCCCGCCAGAATCTGAAGAATTTAGCCCTAAATCCACCCGCACCTATTCTGAAGATCGTCGTGGATGAACCATATTGCACGATTATCCGGCAGGACACAACGCTTAGCCTGACCTTGCGCGAGACGCTGATTTATACCGGCCTGATGAAAATCTCAGATTTTGAAATCCCGCGCCGCGATACCCTGACTTTTCCATCGGGATTGGTGGACGGATTTTTAATCCCGGCCCGGGCCAGCGACGCGAACCTGATCGTCCCGCAGATCAATTATTTTGACATCCGGGCGCAATTCCTCGGTAGTGGCAATTGGAACGATCCCGAGTTGCTGAAACGCAACAAAGACCTGTTGAAAGGCTTATATTTCATTTCGGATTTCTACATTGATCCAGATAACAGGACTTTCAAGACGATGGCGACCGGATTCGCCAAAGTGTTCGGTAATGAGCCGGGGCGCTTTGAACTATACGGCTATGACACGATGAAAGCCTTGCTGTCGGTAATGGAAGCGCAGGAAATCAGTCGTTCGGCGATCCGCCGCGGACTGCTTGAGATGCCGGTTTACCGCGGTTTGGGACGCATCATTTCCTTTAAAGGCAATCGTCCGCGTGTCAATTCCTGCGGTTTCATTTTGCGCTACGACAATAACCGCGTGCGACCGGCGGCGCTGATTGAGAACGGCCAGTTGATCATCGGGCAGAAGGTAATTCGCTGATGTTTTCGATTCGGCCCAGCAACGGCATTGAAATTATCACTGCACCCGCCTTGGAAACTTATCCGGAGGTGGTGCACGGATTCAGTACCCGTAACGGTGGCATCAGCCGCGGACCTTTCCGGTCTCTCAATTTGGGCATGGTGGAGGGCGACACCTTAAAAAATATCCTTGTCAATCGCAAGCGCTTCTGCAACACCCTGAACTTCGCGCCCTCCAATTTACTGCAGGGCGAGCAGGTACATGGCACGAGCATCGCTATCGTTGAGGCAAACGACTCCCCCGGGCAGGTGGACGCCTTGATCACCAATCAGCGCAATCTTTTTCTGAGCGTCAGGGTCGCCGATTGCGCTCCGGTTCTGCTCTATGAGCCGGAGAAACATGTCGTCGCGGCAGTTCATGCGGGCTGGCGCGGCACCGCCAATGCCATAATTGCCAATACCGTAAAAGCCATGGTTGACCGGTTCGATGTTAATCCCGAACAGATAGTTGCCGCGATCGGACCTGCTCTGTCACAATGTTGTTATGAAATACAAGACGATGTGGCCCGGCATTTTTCCGCGGAGGAAGTGGTGCGGCGCAAGGGAGGGCTTTTCCTGGATTTGGTGGGCGCGATCCGCAATCGTCTCCGGTCAGCCGGGTTAGCGGAAACCAATATCCACGCCAGCGACTTCTGTACGGCCTGCCAGCCTGACCTGTTTTACTCGCATCGGCGGGAGCGGGGCGTCACCGGTCGAATGTTAGGGGTCATCGGTCTTAATCATCAGCAGAATTCTCTCTGAATCAGGAGTAGTTATGGATTTGAAAACAAAACTTTTAAATGATCTGACTGCCGCCATGAAAGCGCGGGATGAAAATCGGGTGCGGATCATCCGCCTGATACGCGGCAATATCCGCAAAATGGAAATTGACCAGCGCCGTGAACTTTCTGATGAGGATGTGATTGGAGTGTTGCTGAATTCGGTCAAACAGCATGAGGACTCGATCAAGGCTTACGCGGCTGGGAATCGTTCCGATCTGGTGGCCCAGGAGACTGAGGAACTCAACGTCTTGCGTTCCTATCTGCCCCAGCCGCTGACTCCAGACGAAATCAATAAGATTATTAAGTCGGTCATTAAAGAAACCGGCGCACTTACGATTAAGGATATTGGTAAGGTCATGCCCAAAGTCATGGCGCAGGCGAAAGGCCGCGCCAGCGGATCGGAGCTCCAGACCCTGGTGCGGAATAAACTGAGCGCGGTATGAAAGCATCCGGTCGCCGAGGGAGTCACCATGTTTGATCTGCTCGTTTTGGGATTGATCGCCTTGTTGGCCTTTTTGGGCGGGCGCAAGGGATTGGTGGGCGCTTTGCTCAAGCTCGGCAGTCTTTTCATTGCCGGTTACACGGCCTCCCGCTTCTATCATTTTGGCGGCAACGTTGTCAACTCGCTGTTTAATGCCAGCGAAGGCGTCCGGACCATACTGGGATTTGCGGTAATATTTTTAATCATTTTCCTGTTCATTGAACTGATGGGCGTCATGTTGCGCAGTCTTCTGCGTGGTCTGAAATTGGTGTGGTTAGATCGGGTCGGCGGGGCGTTGTTCGGGATAATCGGCGGATTGGGAATAATTATCGTACTCGTCTGGTTTATCAATGTCTTTCCGGAGCTAAGTCTTGACCAGACTCTGGAGCGGGATTCCGGACTGTACCGCAGTTTGAATCGGCTCGAGGAACGGACTGTCAGTCTGCTTAATCTCGAGCAAGAATTAAGCGAACTGCAGATTAGCTTGCGCAAAATCTTTATGTTGCCGGCGCTGGCGACTCCTGAAGACATTTTCCATCCCGATACATCCGGTCTGAACGGCAGGTAGATGTCCGTGCTCACGGCGGTTGAGTCAGCGCGGGAAGCGCTCGGTTTTCACAAAGTAATTGCTCTGCATCAGGAATTTGCGGTTTCGACCGCCGGTCGCGAGCGCGTCGGTGAGATTGCGCCGCTCGCCAAGGTTGAAGACATCCTGTTGTTTCAGCAACAGATCAGCGCATTAAAGAGATTGATGGAAGAAGGCACCGATCTGCCGCTCAGCGCCTTCGAGGACGAGCGCCCGGAGCTTAAACGCTGTCAATTGAAGGGGACCTTCCTGGGAATCGCCACCTTGCAGCACATCCGCGCGGATTTGGCAATGATAGCCGGTCTGCTGCAGGCTTATCGAAGCCAACGTACGACGTTGAGTCCGCTGGAAGCATTGTTTAAAAACCTGAATCCGCTGACCGCAGTTAAAAAACTGATTGATCGTCTCCTCGATGCCGCTGGTAATATTCGCGATAACGCCAGCCCTGACCTGCAGACGATCCGCACTGCGGCCCGGGTGCGCCAGCAACGCCTTCAGCGTTCGATTGTGCGGCTGATGGAGCAGGCACGGACTTCGGGTTGGTTGCATGAGGAGAATCCCACTCTGCGCGAGGGACGCCTCGTTTTGCCCCTGCGTTCGGAATTCAAGCGCAAGGTCAACGGGATCATTCACGGGCAGTCGGCAACGGGTGCCACGACCTACATCGAGCCACTCGAAATCGTCGAGATCAATAATGAGCTCAAGGAGCTGGAACAGGCCGAGAAAGAAGAAATCGAACGGATTTTACTCAAAACGACCGAACAACTGCGCCCCTCGTTCGATGCGCTTCGACTCAACTATGAACAGGCTATTGAACTGGATAGCCGCCGCGCCTGCACACTCTATTCACGACGCTATCTCTGTCAACCGCCCCGGATAAACGTCACGGAACGCCGCCTTTGCCTGCAGCAGGCCCGGCATCCATTGCTGGTGCTGGTCAAGCCGGTTGTGCCGCTCAGCATATCACTCGGCGAAGAGGTTCGGATCGTACTGATTTCAGGACCGAATGCCGGGGGTAAGACGGTGGCGATGAAAACAGTCGGCTTGCTGGTTTTGATGGCGATGTCCGGACTGCATATACCGGCGGACGCCGATAGCACAATCCCGCTATTGACCAATTTTTTAACCGACATTGGCGATCAGCAATCACTCGAAAACGACCTCTCGACTTTTTCATCGCACGTCCGCAACCTGAAAGATTTTTTAGATGAAGCCGATGGTCGTACATTGGTCTTGATTGATGAATTGGGCACCGGCACCGAGCCGACGGAAGGGGCCGCGCTCGGACAGGCTGTGTTAGAAATGCTGGCTCAATCAGGAGCACTGACGCTGGCCACCACGCATCATAACGCACTCAAGGAATTTGTTCAGCGCCATCCTAATGCCCTGAACGCCGCCATGGAATTCGATACGGCGACGCTCGCGCCGACTTACCGTCTGCAGGTGGGACTACCCGGCAACAGCTATGCTTTTGAAATTTCACGCCGGCTGGGATTAGCGGACAAGGTCATCTCCCGCGCCCAGTCAATCCTCGGAATGGAGTCACTGAGACTGACCGCTTTGCTCCAGGAAGTCGAAGACCTCCGGAAAAGTACAGCCGCCGAATCCCGGCAGTTGGACGCAAAACAAAAAGTGCTGGATCGTTTGGTGGCGGAACAGACTGCGCTTCTGAATCAACTGCGCGAGAAGGAGAAGCAGGCCGATGCGACTTTAGTCCAACAATTGGAGCAGGTCGTGGCTTCGGCGCGCCAGCAGATCGAGCAGGCGATTAAAACCATTCGCGAAAACAATGCTCACCCGGCAGCGACCAAACAGGCGCGACAGGTTGTCGCGCGTCTTGAGTCAGAAATCGGCCAGACCCGCGCCCGACTAAAAGAACCTCCGTCAATGGAAACACACGAATTGGAGACCGGCGACTGGGTGAAAATCGAGGGTCTGACGAACCAGGGCGAAATCGTGTCGTTTGCCGCCAACCGCAAGCGCGTCGCCGTCCGCATCGGAGACAAAACCCTGTGGATCGCCAGTCAGAATCTCCAGCGCGTCCGTCCGCCCACCGGCAGCAAAGCCGCCCCCGCCGCGCCGGTCATTGTCAATGCTGAAAAACCCGTCTCGCCCCGCCTGGATCTGCGCGGTTTGCGGGCCGACGAAGCGGAAAGTATGCTCGTCCAGTTTTTGGATCGGGCCCTCATCGCCGGTTTGAATCAGGTGGAGATCATCCACGGAATGGGCACCGGAGCGCTCCAGAAAATGACTCATCAGGTACTGCGCAATCATCCCCGCGTACGCCATTTCCACTTCGAAGACTTTGACAGCGGCGGCACCGGCGCCACACTCGTGGAATTGTGATGTCCGGCGCCGGTGATTAATCCCGTCCCTCATTGCACCGATGATGTTGACAAAATCCTGCAGACTTTGTAATATCAAAACAAATGCGAGTACAACCAACTGCGGCGAATTAGGAGAGAAATAAGAATGGGGGAACAACAAATCGCAAAAGAAATGAAACAGTACGATTACGTGATCGAGGTGATGCGTAATAATGGCGGCTTTGCTACTTTGGGATTTTTAAACAAAAATGTAAATACGTCTGAATGGAAAACAAGAACTCCTTATGCTTCCATCAGGAGAATTGTACAGGACGAAAGACATTTTTTTCGAATTCGACCGGGATTATGGGCTCTGAATGAATTTAAAAATGAAGTCCTGAGTAAATTCAAAATTGACGATCCTAAGCAGGAATGTCAGGAGGCATTCAACCACTCCTATTATCAGGGATTACTCTTGGAAATCGGGAATTTAAAAGGCTATCGCACCTACATTCCACCGCAGGACAAGAACAATAAATTTTTAGATCGTCCACTCGGTTCGATATCGCAGCTGAGTTCCATTTTACCCTTTTCTTATTCCGAGATAGTTTCCAGGGCGAAGACGATTGATGTGATTTGGTTTAATGATAGAAAAATGCCTTATTCATTTTTTGAGATTGAACATTCCACGGATCTCCAAAACTCAATAATAAAATTTATCGACCTTCAGGATTTCTACTCCAAATTTTACTTGGTTTGCCCCATTAACCGGAAAAGAGAGTTTGATCGAAAAATCGGATATTCCGCATTTCATAACATTAAAGAGCGAATTAAGTTTTTAGATTATGATCTTATTTCGAATTTACATGCGAAGTCATTTGAATTATCTGCTCTTGGTAGTTTGTAAAAATGGACCTGCAAGAGCAGTACGACAGGATTTACGCTTTTTTCAAAACGACAACCGAACCATTTGATCAGATCGATTGGGACGGAGAGACCTTGTCAATAATATTAAATGAAAAGACTATCGAAGAATATTCATTAGGCGATTTGCAGGAATTGATTCAGAATTTTCCTGTATAGCTGCCATTATTTATCAGAGTCGATCTTGTCTTCATATCGTAATTGGATGCGACTGAGGCGACAAGATTGATTAGTCAGTCAGAAGACGATCAGCCACTCATCCATCCGAGGAGCGTGGTAAAAAGTTCCAGATTCTTTAAATTAGTCGCGCGATGGCGAAGATTTCATCTGGTTCGATAGAGCAGATCAAGGCGCGGGCGGACGTCTTAGACGTGGTTTCCGAGGTCGTCCAGATGCGTCAGCGGGGGCGTAATTATTTCGGTTTGTGCCCTTTTCACGAGGAAAAGACGCCGTCCTTCAGCGTCAATCCGGCGCTTGGGATTTTTCACTGTTTCGGTTGCGGCAAGGGGGGCAATGCCGTGACTTTCGTGATGGAGTACGAAAAGATTGACTATATCGAAGCCCTGAAAAAGTTAGCCGATCGTTACGGCATCGAGCTCGAATGGGAAGGCGGCGAGGACACGCGCAAGGGCGAGATCGCCCTCATTTACGAACTGCATGAACTGGCGGCGCAGATCTATCATGGTCTGCTCTTTGCCGAGCGCGGTCGGAACGCCCGGGAATATTTGCGCGAGCGTGGATTCGAAGAAGCGCTGTTGCGTCAGTTTCGGATTGGCTATGTTCCCGATGAGTGGGATGCACTTTTCCGCCAGATTGATCTGACCCGCTTTACGCCCGGTATTCTGGAGAAGTCGGGTTTGTTTATTCGTCGGGAGGGCAACAATTTCTACGATCGCTTCCGCAACCGTGTCATTTTTCCGATTGTCAACCTTTCCGGGCGGGTGATTGCGTTCGGCGGGCGGACGCTTGACCCGCAGGAGGAGACCAAATACCTGAATTCGCCGGAGACGCCGATCTATTTCAAAAGCGGTGTTTTCTATGGGCTGAATGTTGCCAAGGACGCCATTCAGAAAACCGGCGAAGCGCTGTTAGTCGAGGGTTACACGGATTTTCTGCGCCTGTACAGCCAGGGATTCACCAATGCCGTGGCCGGTTCCGGCACCGCCCTGACCTTTCATCACGCCCGACTCCTGCGTCGCTTTACCACCCGGATACTGTTGTGCTACGACGGCGATGAGGCGGGGCAGAAAGCCACGGAACGCGCCGGCTTTCTCCTGCAGAAAGAAGGTCTGGACGTCCGGGCGATTCGTCTGCCGATTGAGGAAGATCCCGACACGTTTTTAAAAAATCACAAACGCGCCGAGCTGGAAGAATTGGCAAAGTCCGCGCCGGATTTCATCACCTATTATTTAGCCCGCAACGCCGAACATTTACAAAGTCCGGCGGGCAAGACGCTTTTCATCGAACGTCTGGCGGAGGAATTAGCCGAAATCCGCAATCCGGTGACCCGCGATTTAATCGTCGGTATCGTCGCCGAAAAATTGCACATCCGCGAAGAACACATTCAGGCGCAGTTGCGTTACAACCTCCGCAAACGCCGGGAAGGCGATCGGTCTGTTACGCCGACTGGACAGGCCAACCGCCCGACGGTCAAATTATTGACCGCGGTTGATAAGGCGGAATACGAGATCCTGCGCATTCTGCTGACCCGGACGGCCTCACTGCCGGAGCTGATAACGCAATGGCTGACTGCGGCAAATTTCCAGCATTCCGTCCTGAAATCATTGGCGCAGTACCTTTTCAGGGCACTGCAGGCCGGCGCTGTGCCCGATCCCAAAGAGATCTTCAACGAAAGCTGGACGGAAGAGCAACGTTTCTACCTTGCCCGATTGATCTTGGATGCGGAAGTACCTGAATACTCCGCCAATTACGATGCTCTGAACACCTTGACCCGCGATTGCCTGGTTGCCATTTTGACACCCGAGATTGATAGCCAGATCCGCGCCGTACGCGACAATCTCAAGACCGCCGAAAAGCAAGGCCAGGACTCCATCGCCCTGTTGAAACAGTTGACCAGTCTGCAGGAAAAACGCCGCCAGCTGGAACAGAAAATCCGCAGTTGATTCTGATTTGCATTATTGCCCTTTTTTTTGTTATTTACAGTTCGTGACGGACGGAAAAATCAGACGAGTTGGCGGGCACCTAATTGGTTTGTCGGTAATATTGATACTGACGACCTGCGGCATCTGGAAAAAGACGCCCTATGAACCGTCGGCGCTACGCGATACGACCACCATTGTCCTGCGGGAACCGGCCAGACTGCCGGTCAGCCGACCTAGTACGGTGCAGCTTCTGCCGTCCTATCGGGGTAAAGGCGGGCCGCATCTGCTGATTGATTCGCTTAATCTGGTGATTGCCCTGACGCCGGCGGAAGTACAGCAAGTCCAGCGTGCGAGTTCCGCAATACTGCAGTCCTACAATCCTGACCCATTAGTCCAGAAGGAAAGTCGCCGGACGACGACGCGTTTTTACGCTACCAAATTGCGGGCGAAAGACCTGCTCGCGAATGAAGTGCCGGATTCTATAGTCGAGAATCAGCCGCATTTCGTCGGAACCTACGATGAACACGGGCAACTGGTGGCGTTACAGTTCTTCGATAACCAGCAAGGGTTGCTCAATCCCAATCCGGTGCTGACGGTCAGCCAGGCGACTTACTGGGACATTTTTTTCTCGCGCCCGATGTTTTTCACTACCGAAGACGGTGTTAAATTCCCGGCGCGCGCCAAGATTTTCCGAGACCAATCCCGTCGAATACGCCGGGTGGAATACCAGAATAATACCGGCGGGACAGTCGCTCGCGGAACATTTTACTATGGTTTGCATGATGTCATTCTCGAACAGCGGCTGGAATTTGAGGGCGAAGGACGCCTGACGGACATCAACCCATTTTGGTTCGATCGGCAGTTCGACCAGATCAAACCCGGCTGGGTTGCTAAAGCCCTTTACTATGACAACAAGATGCTCAGCGACCTGTTGGTGATGGACGATTACGGAAATCAATATTATCGTTACCTTTTGACCTACGAGAGAAACTCGGAAGGTACAATTGCTCACCTGCAGGTCAGGGATGCCAATGACAAACCGGTCGCCTTCAGTGACCTGCTATTCAATGAATATGGACGACTGACCAAAAAAACGAATTACGATCATCGGCATCAACCGCTCAATTATCAGCTTTTAACCATCGATTACGAAAAATTTCGAATCGTCGTTGATGTTTTCCGACCGGACGGTTCTCGTTTGGATAGGTTCTATACCAGTCTATGAACAACCGCATGTCATGGATAGGTTTGATGGGCATAGGCCTCTTACTGCAGTGGGGGGGCAGCTGTCAGGCGCCGCCGACCGAAGATCACGAAGATCCCGAGATTGTCGTTCTCAGTCCCCAGACCGGTCAAACCATTTATGACGAAGTAGAAATTCGGGCAGTGATTACTGATGATGTAGGTGTCATCCTGGTCGAGTTTCTGATTGACGGGGTTCTGCGCTCGGGTCTGCCGGGAACGCAAAACCGCTATACCTGCAAATGGAATACGACCAATGAACCCGACTCTTCAAACCATTGGATTTTAATCCGCGCCCATGATAATGCCGGCAATGTCGGGGTCTCGGATACCATCCGCTGTATCGTCAATAATCAGGGTCGGGCTCCGCTGCCGGTGACAGTGGCCACGCCTACCGATGTCGGTAAGCATCATGTTACACTGAGTTGGACGCCGAGCATTGACCGGGAATTCGCAACTTATCAGGTTTGGCGAAACCATGCTGACACGCTGGATAATAACGCTAAACTGGTAGTGGCATTGACGGATATCAACAGAAACAGTTTTCAGGATGTCGGTTGGAACGCCGATCAGACCTGGGAGACGCCGTGGGGTCTGGCGGAGAACCAGTTGTATTATTACTGGGTTGTGGTGGCAGACACCGCTGCGCGCAGAGGCCTATCAGCGTCGGTTTCCGCAACAACCAAGCTCCCGACCCCGGTCATCCTCAAGGAAACCTATACCGCCACCAAGTTATCGGCGCAGATCAGTTGGTATGCGTCCAGCGAAGACGTACAATATTATCGGATTCATCGCTCCCGCAACGCCAATATGGGTGAACAGCTGACGGATTCCGTGGGTTTTGCCGAGAGTACGGTGACTACTTTCCGTGATACCGGACTCACGGTATTGACTTCCTATTACTATCGGGTATTCGTCGTTGATAATGCCGGTTATTCCGCCGGCAGTAACACCATCCGGATCAAGACCGGCGATATTCAACCCGTTGTACTGCAGACACCGTTGGAACAGGACATCGGTAAAACCTTTATCCGGCTGAAATGGAGTCGTAGTCAAGAGGAAGATCCGACAAAATACTACATTTATCGGGCACAGCATTCCGGTGTCACCAAAAACGACGAGTTGGCCAAGGTCATTACCGATCCACAAGACACGGTATATCTGGACAAATCACTGGCCCAGGGCGTGAAGTATTTTTATGTGGTTTATCTGCAGGACAGCCGTGGTAACGAAATCGCCAGTAATGAAATCAACGCCGCGACTTTTCGGCTCCAGGCTCTGCCCATCACTGCCTCCGAAGTGAATAAATATGACGCCCGCCTTAAGTGGACCGGATACAGCGAACCGGATTTCGCCTGTTATAAACTGTACCGCGGAACCACAGCCGGGTTCGATACCGCCACAGCCGGTTTGAAGAAGATTATCGGGAACCAAAACACCGCGGAATTCCACGATACCGGCTTACAGCGCGAGTCTGCCTACCATTATCAGTTCTTCATTCGCGACACTTCCGGTTATGAAGCGCAGAGTGAAGTTGCCCTCACGACGCGCAACGTCAGTGCTGTGGAAATTTTAAGCGTCGCTCCTATCAACGATCAATATTTCCGCATCACCTTTACGCGGAATCGGATTGATGATGACTTTCATCACTACGCCATCTATCGCAACCGTTTTTCGAAAATCGTGGACCAGACCGATACCCTGATTGCTACCATCACCAACCGTTCCGATACGGTTTATAACGACAATTTTCACCTCCAGCAAATGCAGCAATTCTACTACCGGGTCTATGTTTTCGATCAGCGCGGCAATTCCTGCAACGGCAGTAACATCGTCGGCGATACACTGAATACCGTTCCAGATGCCGTCACTCTATCGCTGACCGGACAAAATTATTCCTCGATTTCGCTGACTTGGACGATCAATCAGAATGAGGATTTCCTGAGATACGATCTCTATCGTGCGCAAGTAGCCAATTTTACCGCAACCTCACCAGCCGCCAAGCGGATTGCCACAATATCCGAGCGCGGATTAAATGTATATACCGATGGCAATTTGCCGAGCGGCGTCAATTATTATTATTGCATCTACGTAGTTGATCAGGGCGGCAAATCAACCGGCAGTAACATCGTAAATGGCTACACGACACCTTAAAAGAGCCCCGCTCTGGATCAGTACGTTGATGATTTGCTTCCTTGGTCAGTGCGGCGAGGAACCGACGACCGGAATTAATTCTCTGCATTTTGCGGGTGATGGGTATTTGGAAGTCGCCAACTCTGCTTCACTGATCGGGATGTTCACCGGTGATTTTTCCATCGAAATCTGGACTGCCGGTGATACCAGTGTACCGGAAGTGGCTCGGTCGCTGATTATGTTCGGCAACAGTAATGGCGGCAACGAACTGGCGATCTACCAGGGCGCCAGCGATTCCAGCCTGGTCACGGTCTACATTGACGATCAACCTTTTGGTTTTTACCAGATTCCCGGACTGGATTGGCGCCGAGGGGACTGGCATTACCTGTGTCTGACTCAGGTGAATAATTTTGTCACCTTCTATTTTGATGGGCGGGTGATTGATACGCGCATGCTCGGGAATTTAGCCATTGACATCGGTGCCAGCAATTTCCTGATTGGCGCGGATTACGATCCTCCTGGAGTGAACGCCAATGTCGGGAATTACTGGAAAGGCTATATTGATGAAGTCCGTCTGTGGAGACGCAATATTCAGTCCGCGGAAGTCGCTTATCACGCCCTGCACCCCGATAAACTCCTGCAGCATTATTCGGTGGAGGATCTGAATAGTCTGATTGGTTTATGGCGTTTCAATACCGAATACTCCACGGTGGTCGAGGACGAAAGCGGGACTGGTAACCGCGCCTGGTTTAAAGGTTTACTGACCGGTTTTACCTGGAGCAGTTCCGGCACCCCCTGACGGTGTAAAAAATTGTCAAATGTGATTTACAGCAACACCTGTCCCGGTGAAACAGTTTAACTTTTCAGTGCAATTTTTGATATACCCAAACCTCACTACCCTCCAGTCCAGCGTGGTTTCCAATCACACTGGACTTTTTCTTTAATGGCGCGAATGTGTTCGGGGCTTGTGCCGCAACATCCTCCGACGATCTTTACACCCCGCTTGACCCATTCGAGAACTACCTGACTATAAGTATCCGGACTAAACGTAGCATCTTCAATCCAACCCTGATCGGTCAACAATCCGGCGTTGGCGTAAGCGATCGCAGGTCGGTTTAAGTCTTCAAGATGTTGGTTAAAAAATTCGGTAATCAGCCGATGATTTGTGCAATTGATGCCGAAGCCAGCGATATTCAGTCGGCGTAAGCTTGCGCAGGCTGCCAGCAGAGATTCACCGCTTAAAATCGTGTCTGGCGCTTTGACAATGAAGCTGACCATTACCGGCAAGCCGGTCTCTTGAGCGGCGAGCGTGGCCGCCCGAGCTTCGGTGATTGAATTCATGGTTTCCAGCAATATAAAATCCACACCTGATTCTGCCAGCCAGACTGCCTGACGCCGATGTTCATCGAGCATTGTCGCCCGGTCGAGAGGCTGTCCCGAATTGTAACAATCCTCTAAGGGTGCGATGGAACCGGCAACCCAGATCGGACGTTCGGGGGATTCAGCCCTGATGGCGGTCTGAACTAAATGGACAGCTTTTTGAGTGCAGGCCCGCGCTTCATTGGGAGTGAGGCCGGCTTTACGGAAAGTGCGAGCCGTGGTGCGGAAAGTATTAGTGGTGATGATGTCGGCACCGGCGCGAATATTTTCCCGGTGTATCTGGGTGACACACTCGCAGTCATCAAAAAGGGCTTTGGCGGACCATAGCGGCAAAGTCACCGCGACGCCTCGTCGGGATAACTCGGTACCCATGGCGCTGTCGAGAAACAACGGTTCGGGGTCAGCCAATCGCTCGCGGAAATTCATAAACGCATGGTGATTTTTATTCCGATCCGCTCGCCTTGCAAGGTTGGCTCGGTTTGCCACTCGAAACGGTGCTGTCGGGCGAAGCTACGACCGATGAGTGTGCCGAGGCAGGCCCCGGCCACGACATCCGACAGGTAGTGTTTGTTGTCGTTAATCCGGCTGGAAGCCACGAAGGCCGCCAGCAGATACGCTAAACTGCCGGCCTGGGATCCGTAGATTTCCGCTAGCCCGGCAGCTAAGGCAAATGAACCCGAAGTATGTCCTGATGGAAAAGAAGTATAACTGGAACCGTCGGGACGTTGGCGGTGAGTCAGGAATTTAATCCAGCCCGTGACAATTCCGGTGGTGATCACTCCCGAGGCCAGTAATTCGACTTGCGCAAAAGTTCGCCGGAACGGCTGGCGTCGGACAAAACCATGCGTGAGGACAAAACCCGCGGCGCCGTAGTAGCCCCAGCGATAGCCGATTTTATCTCCTACTCGGGATATTTTCCGCGAATAAAGTCCCTGCTCCACAGCGCAATGATGTACCGGTTCGTCAAGCACAAACGCCGCAGGAATTAACAGGAACCCGGTTATTAGCAAATCACGGTGATAATTCAGATCAGTAACATACCGCAGGCTCTGACTGAAATGCCGGGGATAATAACGGCAATAGGCGAAGGGTTGGCGGAGCGGATCCGGAATTTCCTGACCGCCCAGCAGACAGGGAATAAAACACGCTATGATGAGTGATTTTTTTAACATAACCGAATAGAGGAGTCAGCTGATTCTTCCGAAATCACGCGCGGCCTGCAGCATAGCCAGATAATTTTGCACCGGTACATACTCCGGAATGCTGTTGCCGGAACCGATGCAATAGCCGCTGGTTTGCCCGGCGAGTTCGATATTTTTTTTCACGATGGCGCGGATTTCAGCGGGTGTCCCGCGAGCAAGCAAATCAACGTCCACGTTACCGATCAGACACAACCGATCACCATAGCGTTGTTTGACCTCGCCGAGATCCATGGCTTTGGGCTCGATGGGATGCAGGGCATCGACACCGGCGGCGATGATATCTTCCATCACCGGATAAAGCAGTCCGTCAGTGTGATAAATCAACGGTTTTCGTGCCGCACGCGCCAGGTCGCCGATTTTCTGCAACCAGGGGAAAAAATAACGTCGTAAGACTTTTGGTGAAAGCATCGGACCGGAAAGATAAGCAATATCGTCGCTGTACCACAGCACATCTACGGTCTCGTTCTGGGCGAAATACTCAAACATGCTCAGGACCAAACCGCCGATTTTGTTAAAAAGCGCTTCAATCAGCGCCGGATTGTCATACAGCGCAAGAGAAAATTGTTCGAACCCCATCAGTTCCCAGACCATGGTAAAGATGTCACCGTATTGTCCAACGACGCCCATACCTTCCGGCAGGAGCGGACGTACGGATTCAAAATCGGAGTAATCGAAATCGCTGGTTTCCGGAAAACGGTAGCGTTCGAAGGACGCCCAGTCGGTGATTATGCCGCGACCCTCGGTGGCCCAGCGCCGGGCAACGCTGCCATCGGCATTGATAGTGGTATTGGTATTATCCTGCAGAAAAAGTTTGTCGGGATTGAAGTCGGCTTTAGGTTGCAGTTTGATGTAATCGTAGCCGGCATCGTACCAGAATGAAATATCATCCTGCAGAGTCCGGATGGGTCTGCCGATAATTTGTGCTTTGATCAGCGGATGGACGCCCAATTCTGCCACGGGAATATAGTCGGCAGGTTTTCTCTTGAGAGTCTGTTTGAATTGTTCAATATCGGCCATATAAGATCCTGTCTGATATATTAATCGTTTATCAATTTACGTTTTTCTCCCCAGCTCTGCACTATTATTTTAGCGTGCGGGATTGTAACTTATGCAAGTAAAAGCGGAGTTTGATGATGGAAATACTGGATAAAATCGCAGTCACTTTGGAAGATGGGGATGCCGAAACCGTTCTGAAATTAGTTGACTCGGCCCTGCAAGATGGAATCGCGGTACAGACAATTTTGAATGAAGGATTAATCAAGGGTATGACGAGCGTGGGTCGGAAGTTTCGGGATGGCGAGATATTCATCCCGGAAGTTTTAATCGCCGCCCGGGCTATGACCCGTGGAATCAGCCGCTTGGAACCGCTGTTTGCGCAGAGCGGAGTCAAAACCCGCGGCAAACTTATCATCGGGACTGTGCAGGATGATCTGCATGATATTGGGAAGAATCTCGTCGCCATCATGTTCAAGGGTGCCGGCTTTGAAGTAATTGATTTGGGGGTGAACGTCGCCGCGGAGAAATTTTTGGCAGCGGCGCGTCAGCATCAGCCGGACATCATTGGGCTTTCGGCACTATTGACGACGACCATGGTTAGTATGGGCACCATAATTAAGAAGTTGCGCGAAGCCGGTGTCCGTACGCCGGTCATTGTCGGCGGAGCCCCGGTATCCGAAGAATATGCCAATTCAATCCAGGCCGACCTCTTTGCCCGCAACGCCATGGAAGGGGTTGATAAAGTCCTGCAGTACTTGAATTAAGTACTCGAAAGGGGGACTGTTCAGCGGTTGTCTGTTAGGCATGCATAAAGCGATTTTTCTCGATCGGGATGGAACTCTCAATGCTGATAGTAAAAATTATATTAAATCGCTGGACGAATTTGTCCTGTTTCCCATTACAATTCCGGCCTTGAAGATTTTTCAGGATTTGGGCTATAAAATCATCATCATAACAAACCAGGCCTGTGTCGGCAAGGGGCTGACCACCCGCGCTAAAGTCGAAGAAATCCATGAATATTTGCTGAATGAGGCGAAAACCCGGGGAATTAATATCGCGGGCATTTATTACTGTCCGCATCGGAGTGAAGATAATTGTACTTGCCGTAAACCTCAGTTACAAAATGTTATGCTGGCGGCGAATGAACACGGGATTGATCTCGCCAGATCCTATTTTATCGGAGATTCCGCGCGTGATATTGAAACGGGTGGTCGCGCTGGGTGCCGTACAATTTTTATCAGAAGCGGAGTGCGACGGTACTCTGCGGCGCAGAAGAAAGCCTGGGCGATTCGACCAGACTACGAAACCGCGAATGTTTTGACAGCCGCGCAGTTGATTAACAGAATTGAAAAGAAGGCATAAGATGAAAATTTGTGTGTTAATGGGTGGAGTGTCCTCGGAAAGAGCGGTGTCCCTTGCCAGCGGCAGCAATATTGCCAACGCCCTGCGCGAGAATGGACATACCGTACAGGCGCTCGATACCATTCTGCCCTGGGACCAAATCAATTGTACAATTGAACCAACGCCAGAGCATTTGGAGCAGGGGGAACGCAATCTATTGCAGTTGCTGAATGCTCCGGAAATGCGGGCGTTCGAGTTTATTTTCATCGCCTTGCATGGCGGATCGGGTGAAAATGGTATTTTGCAAGGCGCACTCGAGGCCTTGGGCTACAAATTCAATGGCAGTGACCATGAAGGTTGCGCCATAGCCATGGATAAAATAGTCAGCAAAATCATTTTGGAACGGTATGGTATTCCCACCCCGACCTGGCGCTATTTCAACCTCAATCCGCAGATGACGGAAGATACCATAAGCCAGGAGATTATAAATAGCTTTAAACTACCGATTGTCGTCAAGCCCGCCCATGAGGGCTCTACGGTCGGGATCTCGATCGTCAGTCAGCCGAGCGAATTGCTTCCGGCTATTAGCGAAGCGCTTCGTCACAATCATACGATTTTAGTGGAACAGTACATTGCGGGACGGGAAATCACGGTATCCATATTAGGTGAACGGACTCTGCCTCTGGTCGAAATTCGCCCAAAGCACGGCGTCTACGATTACGAATGTAAATATACCAAAGGAATGAGCGAATATATCGTCCCTGCCGAGATTGACGAAGACATCACGCACCAAATCGAAAATTGGTCCCGGATCGCCTTTCAGGCGCTGAAATGCTATGGCTATGGGCGTTTTGATTTAATCCTTGATGGTGAAAATAGACCTTACTTCTTAGAATTAAATTCGTTGCCCGGAATGACGGCCACCAGTTTAGTGCCCAAAGCCGCCCGGGCGGTTGGGTTGAGTTTTAACGTATTACTGGAAAAGATCATCGAGCTAGGATTGCACCGCCCATGAAAAACAAGATGGCCGCGCCTGAATCTAACGCCATTGAGCAGAACCAGAATGCTCTGTCGAAATTTTGGTATGCGGTGTACACCAAACCGCGCCATGAGAAACAGGTTGCGGGTAAATTTGGAGGTCAGCAGTTCGAACATTATTTGCCGCTCATCAGAGAAGCCCATAAATGGGCGGATAGAAGGAAATGGGTTGAAGTCCCCTTGATTCGGGGTTATGTCTTCGTCCGCATCGAATCCCGGCACATGCTCTATATTTTCGAGACGGCAGGGGTCGTGCGGGTCGTGACTTTCAACCATGAATACGCGATCATTCCTGATTTTCAGATCAATGCCTTGCGGCAGGTGCTGGAAACCGGTATGCTATTGTCGCCAGTGTGCTTTATGCAGGTGGGACAATTGGTTGAAGTTCTCGATGGTCCGCTGAAAGGTGTCGTCGGGCGCATCCAGAATTTTGCCAATCAGGAAAAATTTGTGATTTCTCTGGATGCAGTCCAGGCTTCCTATTCCGTGATAGTGGATAAAACCCTGCTGAAACCTATATCAGATCAAAAAAAGAAGAAGATGATCACCATGCCGCTGGGTTTTTAATGAGCATCTATTTTTACAACACCCTTGCCCATCGCAAAGAAGAATTCCGGCCGATTGAACCGGGCGTGGTCAAAATGTACACCTGCGGACCGACGGTCTACAATTACGCTCATATCGGCAACTACCGGGCCTTTATCTTTGAAGACCTCCTGCGCCGCTATCTGAAATTCAAGGGCCTGCGCGTTATCCAGGTTATGAATATCACCGACGTTGATGATAAAATCATTCGGGATGCCAACCGCGATCAGGTACCGATCGGCACATTTACGGCTCCCTATGAGCAGGCGTTTTTCGCTGATTTGGCTGCCTTGGGTATTGAACCGGTGGAGCATTACCCCAGGGCTACCACCCACATCCCGGAAATGGTCGCTCTGGTGCAGACCCTGTTGGCAAAGAACTACGCTTACAAAACGGATGATGGTTCTGTTTATTTCAAGGTGGCCAGCTTTGCACGCTACGGTCAACTGGCTAACCTGAAGGTCGCCGAAATGCAACGCGGGGAACGAGTGGCGAATGATCAATACGAGAAAGAAGAGTTGCGTGATTTTGCCCTTTGGAAAAGCTGGAAAGCCGAGGATGGCCCGGTGTACTGGGATACCGAATTGGGGCGGGGAAGACCTGGCTGGCACATCGAATGTTCCGCAATGAGCATGAAATACTTGGGTCGGCATTTTGATCTGCACACCGGCGGAGTGGACAATATTTTCCCGCATCATGAGAACGAGATCGCCCAAAGCGAAGCCGCAACCGGCGAAAAATTCGTCAACTACTGGTTGCATTGCGAACACCTGTTAGTCGACGATGAAAAGATGAGCAAGTCCTTGGGGAATTATATCTATCTTCGCGATCTCTTGGGAAGAAACCTCGACCCGGCCGCGATTCGCTATACCTTGCTTTCGACCCACTATCGTCAGAAGTTGAATTTTACTCTGGCGAAAGTCGCGGCCTCCGCCAAGGCGATTACTCGCCTGCGCGACTTCAGGAAATCATTGCAGGCCATTCCACCGGACGGAGCTTATCAGATCGAAGAATTAATTACCAAGCACTTCATGGCCTTTACCAGCGCACTCGATGATGACCTAAACATTTCCGGAGCACTGGGAGCGTTGTTTTCTTTGATGCACGATGTGAATAATTTCCGCGAGCAAAAGCCACTGTCCGGGCGAGATCAGCGGGAATTGCTGGCTGTGCTCACAAAGTTCGATTCGGTGCTGAATGTTTTAACCGGACGCGAGGAGACGCTGACCGCCGCAGAACAGGCTTTACTGGATGCCCGCACGTCTGCCCGGCGCGAAAAGAATTGGGCTGAAGCCGATCGCCTGCGTCAGGAACTATTGCAGCGGGGTATAATTCTCGAAGACACGCCTCAGGGCACGGTCTGGAAACGCAAATGATCGCCCACCGATTTAACTAAAGCTGGCAAGTATTTCCTGCACCGTGACGGTTGCCGTCCCGATTTTACCGACCGCCAGGCCGGAAGTCAGGTTGGCGAATTCTCCCGACTGACGCCAGTCACCGGAGACGAGCAGGGCGGCACAGAAAGCCGCGATGAAAGTATCTCCGGCCCCGCTGACGTCAAATACTTCACGGGCCTGCGTTTCTAAACGATGCCCTGTTCCTTGATCATCGAGAATAAACACACCGTCTTCTCCGAGTGTGACGATCAAACCGGCTAAATTCAGTTCGGCTACCAGCTTTGGAGCATACTGGGCAACCTGTGCTTTCGGCAGATCCGGACGACGGATGGCGGCGCAGAATTCCTTGAAATTGGGTTTGAGCGCCGTCGCACCGCGGTATTTGTTGTAATGATAACCCTTGGGATCAATGATTACGGGTCGCGGTTGCGCAATCCTGATGAGTTCGGCAACCAGATCCTCGGTCAAAAGACCCTTGGCATAGTCAGAAATAATCATACCGTCGAATTGGCGAACTGAATCAGTGACGGCGGACAGCAGTTTGCCACGCAGGTTTTTGTCGACGGTTGTGTTCTCTTCCTGGTCAATCCGCACAACCTGTTGGTGATGGGCAATTACCCGCGTCTTGACCGTGGTGGGGCGGCTCGATTTAATGAACGAATGTGCCACTCCCAATCGACTCAGAGTTGCCTGCAGAGTCTGACCCGATTGATCATCGCCGCAGAGGCCGGTCAAAGTCACCCGACAGCCCAAACTGGCCAGGTTGGCGGCGACATTTCCTGCTCCGCCGGGACGGTATTCGGTGCGGACGACGTTAACGACCGGTACCGGCGCTTCCGGCGAGATGCGATCAACGTTTCCCCACACATACTGGTCAAGGATCAAATCACCTACCACCAGGATATGTTTCTCGGGGAAACACTTCAGCATTTTACGGATTTGCTCCAATTGAATTGCGCTCTTGTTCTGCATTCTTCTGCCTGTCATGCGATTTTATAATATTGATAATACCAATCCAGGAAAAACCGGACGCCTTCTTTGATATTGGTTGTGGGCTGAAAACCCAGCTTCAGAGTTGCGGATTCAATATCAGCAAAAGTCTCCGGTACGTCGCCGGGCTGGAGCGGCAGATAATTGATCTGTGCCTGACGCCCGGTATATTCTTCGATCAGATGCACGAAATCCAGCAAATTTTCCGCCCGGTGATTACCCAAGTTGAAAATCTCGTAGGTGAAGGCATGGTCAAGAGCGGAACGGACGCCCTCGATAATATCGGCGATATAAGTAAAATCGCGACGCATTTTGCCAAAGTTATAGACCTCGATCGGTTCACCTTTCAGGATTTTCTTGGTGAATAAAAACAGCGCCATATCCGGTCGGCCCCAGGGGCCGTAAACCGTGAAGAACCGCAAACCGGTGCAGGGCAAACCGTACAGATGCGAGTAAACATGAGCAACGAGTTCGTCGGCTTTCTTGGTCGCCGCATAGAGTGAAATCGGGTGGTCGACATTGTCCTGCACTGCAAAAGGTAAATGGGGATTATTACCGTAAACGCTACTGCTGGAGGCATAGACGAAATTTTCCACTTGCTGGCGCCGAGCCAATTCGATGATATTTATAAACCCTTCCAAATTGGATTTCTGGTAGGCGAAGGGATTTTCCAGCGAGTAACGTACTCCCGCCTGCGCCGCTAAATGAACAACTCGGGTGATGGATTTTTCCGTGAATATTTTAGTCATTCCCTCCCAATTGCAGAGATCCTGCCGGTAAAAGGTAAAATTGGGATAGGTGTTTAGAATATCCAAACGCGCTTGCTTGAGCGACGGATCATAGTAATCATTGAGATTGTCGAGACCGACGACCTCGCAACCTTCCGACAGCAAACGCCGGGCGAGGTGAAAACCGATAAACCCCGCCGCTCCAGTTACCAGAATCGCCATTCACGTACTCCTGAAAATCATACTAAAGGTTAGCGCAAATCGGAGAAAAATTCAAATATTTTGTACAAGTGGATTCAAAATCTGACCATGAATCAGGATAATACGGCACCAATGAACTTAGTCTTGGAAAAGGCGCAAGACGATATTAGAAAGGAATATTTTTCGTAGGCTTGATAATATTTTGGATAATTACCAACAATTTATATTGTTTTGAAAATAATTATTTGTAAATTTCACGGCTTTTTTGAATTTAGAACAAGCCACCCACTCCCGGACGGACTTTGGATGTAATGATTAACCCGTAAGGGGAGTAAGGAAAGCTGAATGCCACCATAGCTCAGTTGGTAGAGCAGCTGATTTGTAATCAGCGGGTCGTGGGTTCAAATCCTACTGGTGGCTCAAAAGATTTCGCGGATGATTTTTGAAATGGAGATTTGACGCTTACCAAAACCTGAACACCAGGGGTATTTGGGAGAGAGTAGCTACTTTCGCTAAGTCAAGTCAGGTTCTAATCAATCCTCACTGCAACAATTCTCTTCCTCATACTGCCATAAAATAGAGGGTCGGTGGCCGAGTGGTTAATGGCAGCAGACTGTAAATCTGCCGGCAGACAGCCTACGGTGGTTCGAATCCATCCCGGCCCACATATTTTGCGGGTGTAGCTTAGTGGTAAAGCTCCAGCCTTCCAAGCTGGCTACGAGGGTTCGATCCCCTTCACCCGCTCGCAGGTACATGTTTGCGCAACCAGTGCTTCTTAATTGACAGGAGCTTGGTTACCAAATGAGAACTTTTCATTGTTCGGCGCCCACGTAGCTCAGTCGGTAGAGCACATCCTTGGTAAGGATGGGGTCACCAGTTCAATCCTGGTCGTGGGCTCAAGTGGTTCGGGGTGTGGTTGCATCAATCTCAAATCAATGACTAACAATTAAAAAAGAATAAGGAGCACCTATGGCCAAGCAGCAATTTAAGCGGACGAAGCCGCATGTGAACGTGGGGACGATCGGGCACGTGGATCACGGGAAGACGACGTTGACGGCGGCGATGACGTTTGTATTGAATCGGCAGGGATTAGCC
>Ga0209610_1000087_pt1 | contig 43215 bp, 40 predicted proteins | sample LakKivw275mmetaG_FD_184137 | JGI IMG/M metagenome (GOLD analysis project Ga0209610, IMG submission 184137) | Anoxic lake water microbial communities from Lake Kivu, Rwanda to study Microbial Dark Matter (Phase II) - Lake Kivu water 275m metaG... | ecosystem: Environmental > Aquatic > Freshwater...
CAACTCTCTTTCCCTGCCCTTAATATCCTTTTATCTCCAACACGAAGCGTCAACTTCATCTGGTCGAAATATTCAATCAGAGGAATGGCATACTTTCTTGAAACCCCGGTCATCTCTTTAAATTGAGGGGTGGTAATCTCCTGGTGTTCTCTCAGGTAAGTGGCCAGCTCCTCTTTGAGCTTTCTGAAAGGGACCCGATGAAAATAGAGACCGCTCTTGGCCTTGATGAGCGTCCCTTCATGGGTGAGGTGTTCAAAAATAGCCTGGAGGCTCTTCTCCTCCTCAGACCATTCTTCAGCCAGTTCTTTGGGTGAGGGGGGTTGAAGCCCGCTCCTCAAAATGGCTTCCTCCACTTTCTTCACGAGCCCCTTTTCATCTGCGGAAGAGACGCTATGGCCGGACAATCTCAATTTATCCTTTTCCATTGAAACCCTTCCCGACTGGATGAGGTCGTTGAGAAGGATTTGAAATAGCTTCACATCCACTTCACCGGGTAATTTCGTTCTCATTTCCTCTTTGGCCAATCCCGATTTCATAGGAAATTGCCGATGAAAATCCCCCAATTGGGCCAGAATCATTTCCTTGAGCTTTTGATACTGGGAGGCGTCGATGACCTTGGATCTCTCCGGGTCGACGAAAAGAATGTCTCCCCTCTGTGCCATCTTCTTAAGAAGGCCCTGTATCTCAACGGGCGAAATCGCTACCCGTTTCAATAGATCTTCATAGCCTATCCCTCCCATCCCCGAGTGGAGAATATGCTGACGGAGGGCCTGCTCACTGCTTCCATCTCTGAGCAGTGCTAAGTCTGAAATCACTTCGTGCGAAAATCGCTTATGCTTTTCCGGGTGGGTATCAAGCACGACACCGCCTCCGATGGTTTGAATGAGAGAGGAACCTCTGATGACAAAGCAGTCCTGGGGCAGGGCCACAATGGGTCGATCCGGCTTCAATTGGACAAACCCCCCCTCTCCCGGGGCCAATTCCTCCCGGTCAAGGAGAAGAATGGAGACAGTGGCCAATAAAGTACCGATATGAAACCTCTGGGTCGTTCTGTTCTTCAGCGGCCTTGGCGCACAGGGCAGGTGCTCCAGGTAGGCATCAATGAGTGTGGTTGGATTAAGGGTGTGGGGTCTGGCGATGACCTCCCCCCGATTGATCTCGGAGGCCTCTATCCCTTGCAGATTGATGGCTGCCCTCTGACCTGCTACGGCTCTTTCAACCGATTGATTATAGGCCTGGAGATTTCTGACTTTCCCTTCAAAACCAGAGGGAAGGACCTCCACCGTCTCTCCTATGGAGAGATTTCCTGAGATGATGGTTCCAGTGACTACCGTCCCAAATCCCTTCATCACAAAGACCCGATCAATGGGCAAACGGAATAAACCCCCTTCGGGTCTATCCTTCACTTCCCGGGAAAGCTGGTCAAGGGTTGAGATCAATTCTGGAATTCCTTCACCGGTAAGAGAGGAGACCGCAACGATAGGTGCTTCTTTTAAAAAAGTGTCCTTTACAACTTCAGACACTTCCTCTTTGACCAAATCCAAGAGCTCACGTTCAACCAAATCCACCTTGGTCAGAATGATCAGCCCCCTTTTCACCCTGAGAAGCTTACAGATATCCAAATGCTCCCTGGTTTGTGGCATAACCCCTTCATCTGCAGCAATGATGAGCGCCACCAGGTCAATGCCCCAGACCCCTGCTACCATATGCCTGACGAATTTTTCATGACCCGGAACATCGATTATTCCCAGCCTTATCCCATCCGGAAGATCCAAGAAGGTGAACCCCAGTTCGGTGGTAATCCCCCTTTCCTTCTCCTCCTTTAATCGATCCGTATCCACACCGGTGAGCGCTTTCACCAAGGCGGTCTTTCCATGGTCAATATGTCCGGCTGTTCCTAAAATGACATGCTTCATTTGTTCTCCCTCAAAATCCTCTTGAACGATAACAAAAACACCTTCATCTTTCAATAGGATCTCTCCTTTTACAACTTAAATTTGATTGGGATTGTTTTTTCAACCAGGGAATTCCATGACAATAAAAACCCTTATTTTAAAGGAGGCAATCTCCCTATCTTTTTCTGTGATGGAATTTATCTGCACTTGCACAACCGGATCCGTTCTCTTATCGGTTCTGCTTGACTTTACCGAGGGGAAGAAAAGCGATCGCTTTAAAATCAAGGGATAAAGAGCTATGGGGTCTTCAAAGGTAATAAAATCAATGGCTGGAGGAAGATCAGGGGTAATGTGAAAATCTTGTGGAAAAATAAAGTCAGGGCTCCTTTGTCCTTTTATATAATTTTTTAAAGATTAAAAAGTATCACCTACGACTTAAAATTATTATATAATTTCAATAAGTTATAAAGTTGTGTTTTTTGATTTTAAAAATACAATATCTTGTGGTTTGAAGCGACCTCTCTAATCCTTTTTGTTCATAACCTGTGAATAGACTGCTTTTCCTGAATGGACCTCAACGGGAGAATCTGTGTGTGAATCCGAAGGTGAATAAATAATTATTATCCTTTCTAGAAATAAAAAAGGGGGAGAATTTTTACTCCCCCATCATTTGGATAATAACTTCATTAAATCGAATGGAATAAAATTACTTCACAGTATTCTTGAGCAGACTACCAGCCTTAAATTTGGCCACCCTCGCGGCAGGAATTTTAATCTCCTTTCCTGTTTGAGGATTTCTCCCCAATCTTGCTTTCCTCTTTGTTACAGAAAAAGTCCCAAACCCTGTAAGTGTCAACTTGTCTCCTTTCTTCAGCGCCTTGGTAACGGCATTCGTAAATGACTGGAGTGACTTTTCAGCCGAGGCCTTGGAAATCTTTGCCTCCTTCCCCATGGTGGCAACTAACTCCGCTTTCGTCATCTAAATCACCTCCTCCTTTTACTAAATCTATAAGTTAAAGTTCGGTATCCCCTCCAAAATGATGCTCATCATAAACCAACGGTATTTTAAAAGTCAAGCCCTTTGTTAAAAAAAATTTCCCTTACGGGAAAGTCGGCTGAATGCCCCGCCTTGTAGGTGGGGATGAAAGCCGACAATATTAATGACACTACCTTAACCCGAAAGCCCCGCCCTGTGGGCGGGGAGCTTTACTTGTTCGGTCCGGATATTCGAGATCCCCTGCAAATGGGCCTCTGATCCATGTGGTCATTCCTGTCTTGTGGAGAAACCTCTGGCTAAAGGTCATCGATATCACAGGGGGCCTTTCCCAAAATCGAAAATATTTTTTTTTCAATCTCGAGGGTAGCCTTCTTCAAATCCTCCAGGCGATCAATGGCCCTGGGGTTTTTCCCGTATCTTTCCCCGAGGTCTTCGAAACGTTCCATCAATGAAACAATCCTGCTATGTTTAACCCTCTTGTCGGAATAATTGACAACCTCTTCCTCGGATACGATGGACGGGTTCATCTCTTTCGACAGATGGACATGTTCTCCCACCACTTCTCCCACCCTTTCAAATCCTATCTCCCTGAGAAGTTTTGAACCCGTAAGGGCATGGTCCTCTTTTGTCTTCAAACATTCGGTCTTGGTTAGATCGTGGAGAAGCGCTGCCGCTTCCACCAAACAGAGATCAATCCGTTGACCTTTCTTATTTAATTCCTCTGAGAGGTAAAGAGCCACCTTTGCCACAGCCAGGCTGTGATCAATGATGTGCTCCAGCATTCCACACTCCTTAATCAACCTCAGGCAATCTTCTCTTGAAGGGGTCATCTTATCAGAAAAATCATCTCCTCCTTCTCTCCATTAATGCTGGATGATGAGATGGCCTTCCACTTTCTTTTTCATCATGTTGGAGATCGATATCCTCCATCTGCTCTCCCTCTGTGACTCTTCTATAGGAAATTCAATCCTGAGCGGACTCTTCCCTGAAACGGCCGGAGGGTTCTTAATATTTCCTGACTCTTTAAAAGAAATGACGAGAGGGGATCCTCCTTCTTCCCACCTGACCTCAACCATCATCTTTTCACCGGGATATTCTCCTTTAGGCCATGAAGGCGAAAACTTAAAAGAAAACTCATCCTTTTCTTGCCCTCCGATCTGAAATGGAAAGACGATGAAGGTCCTTTCGATCATGTTATTTTCTAAACGAATATCATCCGAATGGAGCTTCGGTAAGACAAAAGCCTTCACCTGAGCCATCCCCTTGATTTCAATCCGATACGGAGGACCGAGGAGATATTGGTTCCCTGAATGAGCCTTCAATATCTCCGAATTAAAATGTTCAAAATCTGAAACCTTTCGTCCATTTAAAAATATTTTGATTTGAAAAGTCGCTCCCTTCCTGAGGTCTACTTCACCCTTATTAGAAAGGAGGAGAGAGAGGTCTAAATCTTCCGCCAGATAGAGTCCCTTAAGCACAATGTCAGGCCCCACGGGGAACCCCTCTAAAACCTTTTTCAGGGAGTTGTTCTTCCGATTGGTTTCCTCCATCTCCTTCGATGTTTCAATACGGGCTTCAATCTCATGGCGGCCTAAAATGATAAGGGGAGTGGTTACGGTCATACTCTCGTTGGGTTGAAGGAGAGTTTGTGCCGAGAAACTTTTTAGATAGAACTCTTTCTCAAGTTTTCCATCCATCCTGACTGACATCTCTCCATTTTCTACGGAAAAGGGGGCCTCACCAATATTTGCAAGAGTGGCCACCAGTCTTCTTTTTTGATCGAGTGAAAGATGGGTCACCGTGAGGTCAGGGAGTTTTCTATGCTCTTTCGGCGGCTCCGGTTCTATTGGAATGGAGACAAGAACAGGAGTTTCCGGAACTGCCTCCGGCCTCTTTGCTTCTCCCTGGGTTTCCTCCTCCTGTATGGTTTCCTCCCCTCTCTCATCATTCAGGGTTTCATAGTTGGAAATGATGGAGAGGGAAGTTGGCGCAGGCGGTGATGAGGACGGAGAAGGTTCGTAGCTTATTTTGGTCGTGCAACCGTAAAAAAAAATTAAAAAGGCGAAAGAAAAGATCGCCCCCTTACACATCAACCGGATCTCAGCCTCCTTTTTCAAAATTATACCAATCCGTGTTCAAATGCAAGAGATTTTATAGGATTGTAACCCCTCCATTAAACGGGGCAGGGGTGACTTCATTCGCCTTGAATAAACCCCGATTAAATCGGGACCCTACCCGGTGGCCCTCGCTTCAATGACACATTACACAGGATTTTCCTGTAATCTTGACAGGCCTTGCCTAAAATTGTATTTTGGAATAAAACCATGAAATGGAGGATCTATGAAGGTTCATATCGATCTCAGAAGCGATACCGTGACCAAACCGACCCCGGCCATGAGAAAGGCAATGGCGGAGGCTGAAGTGGGAGACGATGTTTACGGGGAAGACCCCACCGTTAATGCGTTACAGGAAAAGATTGCTCAGTTGCTTGGAAAAGAGGCATCCCTCTTTGTCCCTTCCGGGACGATGGCCAATCAACTGGCGATCAAATCCCACACCCAACCCGGCGATGAGGTGATCATTGAGGCTTCCTCACATCCCTTTAATTTCGAGGGTGGAGCGGGGGCTGCCCTTTCGGGAGTTCAGTTCCATTGTCTGGAGGGAAGGCGTGGTATTCTCGATGCCTCCCAGATTGAGGAGGCGATCAGACCGCTGGATCACCACTTCCCTGTCACCCGCTTGATCTGTCTTGAAAATACCCATAACCGGGGAGGTGGGGCAATCTACCCTGTTGAAAAGATAGAGACCATATCCCGCCTGGCCAGAGACAGAGGCCTGTTGATCCATCTTGACGGAGCCAGGCTCTGGAATGCTTCAGCGGCCACAAGAATCCCTCTTTGTGAATATGCGAAATGGGTGGATTCCGTTTCCGTCTGTCTTTCAAAAGGGCTCGGAGCTCCCATCGGTTCTCTCGTGGCTGGCTCTAAGATCCTGATTGACCGTGTCCATCGTTTTAGAAAGATGTTCGGGGGAGGGATGCGTCAGGCAGGGATCATCGCCGCAGCCGGCATTTATGCTATCGATCATCATATTGAGCGTCTGAAAGAAGACCATAAGAATGCAAAAAGGTTGGCCTTGGGGTTAAATGAAATAAGAGGAGTTTCCATCCATCCGGAAAATGTGGAGACGAATATCATCCTTTTCGATATAAGCCAGACAGGGATGACCGCTTCCCTCCTCACGGAGGAGATGAAAAAGAATGGTGTTCTCATCCATCCCATTGAAAAGACACAGGTCCGATTGGTTACTCACCTCGATGTGACAGAGGAGGATATTGAGACTGCATTAAACCTATTCAAGAAGGTGCTACACAGAAAATAACTTCTTCAAATCCCCCCATGCTCCCTTTGCCAAAGGGAGGGTCTGGGACGAAAAAGAGTGGCTTTTAATCATGAAGACACGAAAGAAAAGATTTGAAGCGCTGGAGAAGAAAGTGAAATCTCTTCATTCCTATTCCGTCCCGGAAATCATCGGCCTTCCCATTGAAAAGGGCTCTTCCGCTTACCTCGCCTGGATCATGGAAAGTACAAGTACAGGAGGGTTATGACGGAAGGTTTGGTCTTTTGAGATGAAAGTCCGTGCTCTGCTCAAATGTATAAGCCACCCTTAAGAGTCTTCCCTCATCAAAATGTCTTCCCATCAGCTGAAGACCGATGGGAAGCCCCTCCCGACTCAGTCCGCAGGGGATGGAGATCCCAGGGATTCCGGTGAGGTTGACCGGAATGGTATGAATGTCCGAGAGGTACATCTGTAACGGGTCTCCCACTTTCTCCCCGATCCGGAAAGCAGGGGTGGGAGCAGTGGGCGTAAGGATCACATCCACCTTTTGAAAGGCCTCTTCAAAATCGGCCCTCATCAAAGTCCTCACCTGTGAGGCCTTCCGGTAGTAAGCATCATAATATCCTGCAGACAGGACATAGGTTCCCAGGATGATCCTTCGTTTCACCTCCTGGCCGAACCCTTTGGCCCGGGTTTGAGTATACATCTCCATCAGGTCTTCATATCCGATTGAACGGAAACCATACTTCACACCATCGTAACGGGCGAGGTTGGAACTCGCCTCTGCGGTACAGATGATATAGTAGACGGCGACCGCATATTCGGTATGGGGTAAAGAAATGCTCCGGATCTCCACCCCCCAATCCTGAAAGAGACCGATTGCCTTTTCGATAGACCGCTCCACCTCCGGATCCATCCCCTCGATAAAATACTCCTTCGGAATCCCGATACGGATCCCCCTGACATCCTTGATCAGGAATTGTTTATAATCAGGAACCTCCATCTTTACAGAGGTGGAGTCCAGAGGATCATATCCGCTGATGACATTCATCAGAATGGCACAATCCTCCACATCCTTCGTGATCGGACCAATCTGATCCAACGAGGAGGCAAAGGCAACCAGCCCGTACCGCGAAACCCTGCCGTAAGTGGGCTTCATCCCTACCACGCCGCAGCAGGAGGCGGGTTGTCTGATGGAGCCTCCGGTATCCGAACCGAGGGCAGCAAGACACTCATCTGCGGCCACAGCCGCGGCTGAGCCCCCGCTGGAACCCCCCGGAATGCGACCGAGGTCCCAGGGGTTTCGGGTAACCTGAAATCCAGAGTTCTCTGTCGAGGACCCCATGGCGAATTCATCCATATTCAACTTCCCTAGAAGAACAGCCTCTGCCCTTTTCAGCTTGCTTACCACGGTTCCGTCATAAAGAGGGATGTAATTCGCCAGGATCTTTGAGGCACAGGTCGTTCGAATTCCTTTGGTGCAGAGGATATCCTTAAGCCCTATGGGAACTCCAGCCAGGTCTCCGATCTCCTCCTTCCCGGCTATCTTTCGATCAACCTGGTCTGCCTGTCGAAAGGCCTCTTCCTCGGTCAGCAGGAGGTAGGCCTGAGTCTTCCCATCCACCTCCCTGATCCGGCGGTAGAGAGCTTCGGTTGCCTCCCTTGAAGAGACCTCTTTCTTGACTAACAGGTCATGGAGCTGATGAATGGTCAATGAATGTAAGTCCATATTCCTTATTAAAATATTTGTCGTCTAATGGTTAGGGTGACGATGCCCGTTTCGTCAAAGGGTTACGTCATTTGCCTTCATAACCGTAACCTTTTGGCCATAAACGATACGAGCTTCGTGACCCATCAACGTAAGACAATTTTCATCCTTTTGGTTATTCAATAATCCTCGGTACCTTGAAATGCCCATCCTCCTGGGCAGGAGCAATACCCAGTGTATCCTCCTGAGACAGGGAAGGTCTGGTTTCGTCCTCTCTGAAGACATTATGAATGGGAATGGCATGGGAGGTGGGTTCCACTCCTGCGGTATCGAGGCGGTTCAACTGTTCCATATAATTAAGGATCTGCTCCAACTGGTTTCCAAAAGTCGCCTTCTCTTCTTCCGAAAGTTCAATACGGGCAAGCCCTGCTACTTTCTCAATATCCATCTTCATCGGTCCGACCCCTTTAACCCAGCGCCTCCCTAACCTTTCTCAAATTTTCTTCCAGCTTCTCCTTGAGAAGTTGGTACTCGGTGGCTCTCCCCTTTTCCTGATGGACCACTTCAGGAGGTGCCTTGGAAAGGAACTGCTCATTGGAGAGTTTCTTATTGACAAAGGCGATCTCTTTCTCAACCTTGACGATCTCCTTCTGGAGTCTCCTCACTTCCGATTCTATTCTCGATGGGTCCATGGGAACAAAAATCTCAACCTCCCTGACCTGAGCAAACGCACTGCACGGAGGTCTCTTTAATGCGGCGCTGATTTTCAACTCCTTAACCTTCGCCAGATTTTCTATAAACCTCCGGTTTCTCTGGATCCTTTCCTTCATCCCCTCGCCCTCTTTTACCCTTAAAAGGACCTCTACCGGTTCTCCCGGAGGGACATTCATCTCCCCTCTGATATTCCGGATCGCCGTGATGAACTCGATCACCGATTCCATCTCTTCGATCAAAGGACCATCGTTGAATTTTTCGTCCGGCTCCGGGAAAGGAGCAACCATGATGGATTCTTTTTCTCTTCTCCCCGGAAGTTTTTGCCAGATCTCTTCGGTGATAAAGGGCATAAAGGGATGAAGCATTCTCAAGATAGCATCCAGGGTATCGAGAAGATTCTTCTGTGTCAGAACCTTCCTCTCACGATCCGAATTCTCATAGAGATAGGGCTTGACCAGCTCAAGATACCAATCGCAGAACTCATGCCAGACGAATTGATAGAGAAGATGCGAGGCCTCATTAAACTTATACTCCTCCAGGGCTTGCCGAACGCCACGAATGGTTTGATTCAATCTTTCCAGGATCCACCGGTCGGGAATGCTGAACTGCTCAGGAGAATATTCTTTGGCCCTTCCCTGAGGTTCAAAATCTTCGAGATTCATCAGGACGAACCTTGAGGCATTCCAGATCTTATTGACAAAGTGGCGATATCCTTCGGTCCTGGCCTCCGAGAGCTTCAGATCGCTTCCGGGCATGGTTAAGGCAGCCAGTGTGAAACGAAGTGCGTCCGCGCCGAAACGGTCGATCAGGTCCAGGGGATCGATCACATTCCCCCGGGTCTTCGAATATTTTTCTCCCCTCTCATCTCTGACCAGACCATGGATATAGACATCCCGGAAGGGAACATCTCCCATAAATTTGATCCCCATCATCATCATCCTAGCCACCCAGAAGAAAAGGATATCGAAGCCCGTGACCAGGACCGAAGTGGGATAAAAGACCCTCAACTCCCGGGTGGACTGGGGCCATCCCATGGTGGAGAATGGCCAGAGGGCGGAGCTGAACCAGGTATCCAGGACATCGGTCTCTGGTTTCAAACGGTTCGAATGACATTTTGGACAGGAGGGAGGTTGATCTTTTGCGACAATCGTCTCTCCGCAGGATTCACAATACCACGCCGGGATCCGATGTCCCCACCAGATCTGCCGGGAGATACACCAGTCCCGGATGTTCTCCATCCATTCAAAATAGGTCTTCTCCCAGAGTTGCGGGATGATCCGTGTCCGGCCTGTTTTCACCGCTTCAATGGCTGACTGGGCCAAGGGTTTGGTCTTGACAAACCACTGGAGGGAAAGATTGGGTTCAACGATCGTCTTGCACCGATAGCAATGGCCTACCTGATGATGGTAACCCTCAATCCTGATGAGCACACCCTTCCGCTCAAAGTCTTCGACCATCCTCCTCCGGCATTCAAAACGATCCATCCCTCGATAAGGGCCTGCCTGTTCATTCATCCGTCCCTCTTCATCGATCACCTTGATCTGGGCAAGGCCGTGTTTTAACCCAATCTCAAAGTCGTTAAAGTCGTGTGCAGGGGTGATCTTGAGACATCCTGTCCCAAACTCAATATCCACATAGGGATCTGCGATCACGGGGATCTCCCTTCTCAAAACAGGAAGGACAACCTTTTCCCCGATGATCCCCTGATACCGCTCGTCTTTGGGATTCACCGCAACCGCCGTATCCCCCAGCATGGTCTCCGGCCGGGTAGTCGCAACGATGACAGATTGATTCTTCCCCTTAAGGGGGTACCTGAGGTGATAGAGCTTTCCTGACAACTCCTGGTGTTCCACCTCCAAATCTGAGAGTGCCGTTTGGCAACGGGGGCACCAATTGATAATATAATGGCTTCGGTAGATGAGGCCTTCCTGATAGAGACGGATGAAGACCTCTTTCACCGCCTTGGAGAGCCCCTCATCCATCGTAAATCGTTCCCGGCTCCAATCACAGGAAGCCCCTAATTTCTTCAACTGGTTGATGATCGTCCCACCAGATTGCTCCTTCCATTTCCAGACCCGCTCGATGAACTTCTCCCTCCCCAGGGTTTGCCGATCAAGACCTTCCCCGAGGAGTTGCCTCTCCACGACATTCTGCGTGGCGATGCCAGCATGGTCCGTTCCTGGCATCCAGAGGACATTGAAGCCTTCCATTCTTTTGAATCGGATGAGAATGTCTTGCAAAGTATTGTTCAGGGCGTGCCCGATGTGGAGGACACCTGTGACATTGGGGGGCGGAATGACAATGGAGTAAGGTTTCCGGCCTGAATGCTCATCGGCCCTGAAATAATTTCCTTCCATCCAATAACGATACCATCTCTCTTCCACCGGGTGGGGATCATAAGATTTTTCCAAGGTTTTTGAAACCATCGCTGCAACCTTCTTCCTCCTATTCTTTTTCTTCCTTTTGAAGCCGTTTGATCTCTTCTTGGATCGCCTTCTCTGCGATCTCTGGAACGGTTTCCCTGACCATCTTTTCAATTCGATCGATGGTCAGGGTGAGGATGTTGCGGGTTATCTCCGGAATAACCTTGATCATAAAATCCTGCATCATCTCCCCAACCCCTTTCGAGATGATCTCTTCGATTCTCTTCTCTACCTGAAATAAAGGAGAAGGGATCTCTTCCGGTGATACCCTTTGAACAAGGATTTCTTCGACCTCCCTGATCTCCTCCTTTTTAAACTCCTCAACAGGGGCCACCTCTTCTTCCGGTCCCTCTTCAAACAGGGAAGTGGGAGCAGCCTCTTCCTCAAAGGGCATTGAAATTTCCTCCTCCTCAAGTTTCTCAGCCTCTATCTCCACCGGCACCTCTACCGGAATCGCTTCCTTTTCTTCCAGTTTTTCAAGTTCTCCCTCCAGTTCCTCTAAGAAGGCCTCCGGGAATTCCTCCTCTGAAAGCTCCTCAAGCTCCTTCTCAACAGGAGCCTCTTCAGAGATGACCTCTCCCGGAGCCTCCCTCTGCGGTTCTTCTATCAGCAGGGGTGGGAGCTCTTCCTCTGCGGGGATTCCCTCTACCTCCTTCTTGAGAGCAGTCTCAAACTCTTCAATTCCTAAAACTTTTTCCTTAGGCTCCATAGCGACTGGGATCGCTTCCTCCAAAACCTCTTTCTCTTTTTCCGGTGCCTCCTCCATCTTCTTGGCAGGCCATTCCTTTTCGATAGAGGGTTGAAGTTTTTCTACCTTCTGCAGGATCTCCTCCAATTCGATCTTTTCAAAAAGTCCCTCTTCAGGAGCCTTTTCTTTTCCCACCGCCTTTTCTTCGAGCTGAAGGGATACCTCTTCTTCCGCTAATCCCTTCTCTTCCGGCGGCAGGGCGAACTCCTTTTCAAAAGGCTTCTGCTCCTCCTGCTTTGTCCAGGGTTCCAAGGGAGGAACCTCTTCGAAGGCCTCCTCCTTCTGAGAAATGGCAAAATCAGTGATGCTCATTCTCTGCTCAGGCTCTTCAAAGACCTCCACCAGTTCAATGATCTCCTCTTCTGTCTCTCCGATCTCTTCCGGGGTGAAGGCCTCTTCCTTCTTTGCAGATTTCTTCTCAATACCTGCCAGGGTCTTCCATTCCTTTTCTTCTTCTGAAACCGTTCCTTCCTTCACCGCCTTTTTCCCCACCTCCATCACTCGATCCACTGAATTCAGGACGTCATCCCCATTCAGAGGTCTTGAGATCATTCCTTCTACCTGTAAAAACTGTCGTTCCTTTTCAGAGAGGTCTTCAAATGGATTAAGAAGAAGAATAAACGGGATCTGTTTAAACTCCGGATCGTCCTTCACTGCCTGGCAGAGATCCCTTCCACCCATGATTAAATCCGGCCTGAAAAGTTTTATCCGGAGAAGGGTTTCCTCCTCATTACCTGAGAAGACGATCTGATAATCCGTGATCTCAAAAATCTTCTCAAATTCCTTCTGAACTGATTTATCCGATTCAGCAATCAAGATCTCTTTTGCCATTCTCGGGTCTCCTTTAATCAAAGTTCGAAGAAGATAGCAAATTTTTTTCTATTAATTTTAGCTATTTATCATAAGGCTGGGTTAATGTCAAGAAAATGAGCAATTTTAACGTAAACCGCATCGGGTTAAAAATTCATTCAGGGAGGCAGCGAGGTCAATGTCAAAATCATAAGTCACTCTTACGGTTGGCTGATTGATCCTCAATCTCCTTCTCAAATCGGTGGGGGTGGCAATGACCACTGCATCGCAAACCGATTGTCTGATCGTCTCTTCAAGGTCAGCTATCTGCTCTCCCGAATAACCCATGCAGGGGAGGACATTTCCAATGTGGGGGTACCTTTCATAAACCTGACGGATTGAACCCACGGCATAAGGTCTTGGGTCCACCAGCTCCCTTGCCAATTTTCTTGAAATCGAAGCACCTGCCCCATCCGGCATTCCTCCATGAGTGATCGTAGGTCCGTCTTCAATGACCAGTACCTTCCTCCCCTTCACCCGTTCGGGGTGATCAAGATGAATGGAGGAGTAAGACTCGAGCACTTTTCCATGAGGATTGGCCATCGAGATATTCTCTCTGATTCTCTTTACGGATTCTGCGGTCCCCTCGTTGACCTTGGTGATGATGAGAATTTCAGCTCTTCTCAAATTGACCTCTCCCGGGTAAAAGAGTCTCTCATGGCCGGGCCTCAGGGCATCCAGCAGGACAATCTCAAGGTCAGGTCTGATAAAAGGGAAATCATTATTGCCTCCGTCCCATATGATCACCTGAGACTCTTTTTCCGCGGTCCTCAAAACCTGCTCATAATCCACCCCTGCGAACACTGTTACCCCCATCTCCACAAGGGGCTCAAACTCCTCCCGCTCTTCAAAGGTGCAGGCTTCCTTATCCATCCCCTCCATACTGGAGAAACGAAGGACGGGTTTAAAGCTGCAATACGCCATCGGGTGGCGGATCACCGAAATATGAAGTCCCCTCTTTTTCAAAAGGTTAGCGATCTTTCGGGTGATGGCTGACTTCCCGCATCCCGTCCTGACCGCACAAACGGAGATGACCGGAACCTCACTCTCAAGCATCGTCTCTTCAGGACCGAGAAGGACAAAATCCTTCCCTCTGGAGAGAACCCATGAGGCCTTATCCATCAGTTCTTCATGGGAGACATCGCTATACGAAAAAACCACCTGCTGAACAGGGGTGCGTGAGAGAAGCTCCGGAAGGTCCTCTTCGGGATAGATGGGAATGCCATCGGGGTAATTTTCTCCTGCAAGTTCTGAAGGATAGGTCCGGTTGGCAATGAATGGGATCTGAGCGGCTGTGAAGGCGATCACCCGATAGAACGGATGCCCCCTGAAAAAGGTGTTGAAATTGTGAAAGTCCCTCCCTCCCGCTCCGAGGATAATCGCATGAATGGGCCCTTTTTTTGAATGGCTCCGGTTCTCTGTCTTTCTCAATCGTGAGGTCATAGGGTCATCCAGGGTAAGGGTAAGAAGGCCTTTTCATAGAGATTAAATGCGTAACGATCCGTCATCCCTGCCAGAAAATCGCAGATACAGCGCTCCAGAGAATCATAAAGAGAGGGCCGGTCAATCAGTTTTAAAAAATCATCGGGGTGACTCATGAAGTATTGATAAAGTTCCTTTAAGATCTTGGCTGCCTTATGGAAATCGTCATGGACCGTCTCATTTTCATAGACCCTTTCCCAGAGAAATTCCCTTAGGGTCCAGATGGCTGAAAGAATCTCTTCTGAAATGGAGAGTCTCCCCCCTCCTGCGCTCAGGGTTTTGTGGATGATGTCATTGACCATCCGGTTGATCCTTTTCGAATGGGTCTCTCCTAAGATGGCGACACAATCTTTTGGGATATCGTCCTGGGAGATCACCCCGCCCCGAATCGCATCGTCAATGTCATGATTGATGTAAGCGATGATATCGGCTATCCTCACCACCTGACCTTCCAGGGTTTCAGCCATGGCTGAAGGGTCCTCGCAAAGAATCTCTCCCTTTCCCTTTGTATGTTTTAATATCCCGTCTCTGACCTCAAAGGTTAAATTCAACCCCTGCCCCTCCTTCTCCAGCAAATCCACTACCCTCAAACTCTGCTCCGCATGATTGAAACCCCCTGAAACCAGTTCGTTGAGGGTATCTTCTCCCGCATGCCCGAAGGGGGTATGGCCTAAGTCATGAGCCAGGGAGATGGCCTCCGTAAGGTCCTCATTGAGACGGAGAGATTTTGAGATGGTCCGCGCGATCTGAGAGACCTCGAGGGTGTGGGTCAGCCGTGTCCGATAATGATCTCCGGTCGGAGCAAGAAAGACCTGGGTCTTATGTTTCAATCTCCGAAAGGATTTGGAATGGATGATTCGGTCCCGGTCGTGTTGAAAGGCTGGCCTGAGAGAACACTCTTCTTCGGTGAACTGCCGCCCTTTGGTCATTGAGCTCAAGGCCGCAAAGGGTGAGAGGATCTTTTTTTCCTGTTCCTCCAACTCCTCCCGCAGGGTTTTCCTGCTTTCAAGTGGTAACGACAATTGACAAGCCTCCCTCGCATCGTCTATGCTTTTGATTAGCGAAATTACCATAAAAAAAGAAGTTTATCAATGGATGAGAGAGAATTAGCCAACAAAATTCTTAAAGATCCAAACCTCTTAAAACTCTCCGGGCTAGCCCGGGAGAAATATGTTTCCTTATTTTTGGTGGGAGGTTATATCCGGGACCTTCTCCTCAATACGCCCCGATCTCCGGGTTGGCAGGGAGGGGTGGACTATGACTTTTCCCTGCCCAAAGAGGATCTTCCCTTCCTCTCAGCGATTGAAGAGATATTCCAAATCCATTTTTTTAAGGTGGGAAAGGAGGAAGCTAATACCCTTACTTACCGGGCCATTCAGGGGGAAATATCGATCGACATCACCTCTTTTCAAGGGAAAACGATCGAAGAAGATCTTCAGAGAAGAGACTTTACCATCAATTCCATCGCCTTCTCCCTCCTCGATGAAAAGACTCATTCTTCGGAAAGAGCCCTTGAGGATATAGAAAAGAGATGGATCCGCATGACCTCTCCCTCCTCCATTGACCAAGACCCTTTAAGGATGTTGAGGGCAATCCGCTACCTCTGCTCCCTCGAGGGATTTCGTCTGGAAGAGAGACTGGAAAAGGAGATTTCATCCAAAAAGGAGTTGATCCGGGCTGTCCCTTCCGAAAGAATCAAGATGGAGCTTGACCATATTCTTCTCTCCTCGCATCCGGCAACCGGGATGAATTACCTTTATGAAACCGGGCTCCTCTTCATCCTCATGGAGGAATTAAAAGGACTGGAAGGTCTTGGCCAGAGTGAACACCATCATCTCCACGTCCTCGGCCATATCCTGCTGATGATGGATAAAATACGATGGGCTCTCCACTGGGTTTTACAGAATGGGAAGCGTATGAACCTTACCCGGGAGGATTATCTCACCTTATATTATGCCGCTCTCTTTCACGACCTCGGAAAACAGGATACTTATTCTCAGGATGAGATGGGAAAGGTCCATTTCTATCAGCATGAATCCTTTTCCTGCCAGAGGGCAGGAGGAATGATGGAAAGATTGAGGTTCTCTAATTTGATGAGAGATAGGGTACTTCGTCTCATCCGGCATCATATGAGAATCCTCAATCTATCGGAAGAGACAAAGGAGACTGCCCTCAAAAGGCTCATCCATCAAATGGGAGAGGAAACGCCTTTGCTCGTTCTCCATACCCTTGCCGATAAGGAGGCAAGCCGAGGAATCCTGTCCATCCAAATGGATGAGGTCATTGAAAGGAATTGTCTTCGAATCCTCAAATTGTTCGAGGAGAAAGAGATCCTTCATCCCCCCTTTCTTATCACCGGCCATGATGTCATGGCCCTGGGTTACCCACCCGGGCCCAAAGTGGGTGAAATCCTGAATGACATTCGTGAAAAGCAGGTCGAAGGTGAGATTAAAACAAGAGAGGAAGCGCTGGAGGTATTGAAGAATAGATTTAGCACCTGAGGATCTGATCAATTGATCGGAAACGATGCCTCCCTTTATTGACAAAACAGTTCTAAATCCATTATAAATATTTTGTGTTCGCCCTTTAGTTTCAATACCTTGCTTCAATAGTGTCTGGGCTCTATGCCCTTTGCTATATGGCTATAAATAAAGGGTTTAAATCCTATGTGCGGCATCTTTGGCATTTATAATCATCCCGAGGCATCCAATCACGCCTATCTGGGTCTCTATGCCCTTCAACATCGAGGCCAGGAAAGTGCTGGAATCGCCTCCTCCGATGGAAAGCAGCTCCATACTTACCGCCACATGGGACTGGTTTCAGAGGTCTTTACGCGGGATATCCTAAAAGGACTCGCCGGTAGGAGTGCCATCGGCCACGTCCGATATTCTACGGCAGGGTCAAGTGAGCTTAAGAATTCTCAACCTTTTGCCGTGGATTACGCAAAAGGAATGATGGCTATTGCCCACAATGGAAACCTGACCAACGCCTTTCTCATCAAAAGCGAACTCGAATCCAAGGGGTCCATCTTTCAGTCCAATATGGATACCGAGGTGATCGTTCATCTGATTGCCCGTTCAAGAGAAAAATCTTTTATCGTGCGGACAGTCCATGCGCTGAAGCAGGTCGAAGGAGCTTATTCCTTATTGATTTTGACTGAAAAAGAGATGGTTGCGGCAAGAGACCCCTTTGGTTTCAGGCCCCTGGTTCTCGGTGATCTTAAAAATGCCCCGGTCATTGCCTCGGAGACCTGTGCCTTTGACCTCATTGGTGCAAAATTCGTGAGGGAGATTGAACCCGGAGAAATTCTTCTTATCAATGAGGAAGGGATTAAATCGTTTAAACCCTTTCCTCAAAGAGAGCCCCATCAGTGCATTTTTGAATTCATCTACTTTGCCCGTCCGGACAGCTTCATCTTCAACCACAATGTCTACGAGATAAGGAAGTCCTTTGGAGCCCGGCTCGCTCAGGAATCACCCGCAGATGCGGATATGGTCATTCCCATTCCGGACTCCGGGTTCCCGGCCACCCTGGGATATTCTGTCCAGCTGAAACTCCCCCTGGAGCTCGGGATGATCAGGAATCATTATATCGGCCGAACCTTCATCGAACCGGAGCAGAGGATACGCCACTTCGGAGTTAAGATTAAATTGAATCCTGTTAAGGAATTATTAAGGAGAAAGAAGATCGTCATTGTAGATGACTCCATTGTGCGTGCGACGACCAGCCGGAAGATCGTCAGGATGTTTCGAAACGCCGGTGCCAGAGAGGTCAATGTCAGAATCAGTTCTCCACCCATCATTGATCCGTGTTACTTCGGGATTGATACACCCAGAAAATCAGAGTTGATTGCCTCTTCGCATAACGTGGAGGAAATCCAGAGGTTTATCAATGCAAATTCTTTAAACTATTTGAGTTTAGAGGGTTTGAAAAAGTGTGTGAGAGGTGAGGAGGAGAACTTCTGTTACGCCTGTTTCACCGGCGAATACCCCTATCCTTTTCAGATGAAATTTGAATAACAAAGGAGCCTCCCGGGAGGCTCCTTTGGAGAAAGAGAGAGAATCGGGTGGGGTGAGAATTAATTGTGTTTTGCCCGCCAGATGTGGCGACTGGCACGGTTTTGCTCTCGGGTCAGACGTCCTGCCTCTCTCGGGGTCATCACTCCATCTGACCACGCCCTTTGACGGTTTACCTCAATTCCTGCCTGTTGTCGTTCGAGCCTTTGGTATTCCCCCGCTGTGAGCGAACCATTCTGAACACCCTGATAGATTCGTGCCTGCTGCCTCGCCTCTCGCCAGGTAAAAGGACCTGCAAAAACTGTGGATACTGTGCCAATAATTAAAATCCCTGAAACCATGATCAAAAATATCTTCTTCATTTCTCTTTCCTCCTCTTAATTTTTGATTGCTAATCTCGAATTCACCTCCTCTCTCCATGCTTTCATTTTATTGATGAGCAAGGGGTGTGCCAAATCAGACTGGTAAGTTTAGCCATTGAAAGAGCGCAATCTCCCTCTAAAAGCACAACCAGATAGTAACCTTTTGATATTTCGGACATATCTGAAACATTGACATTTAAAAAAATTATTTTAAAAACCCTTTTAATCAAGGTCTTATCCATGATTCATTCTTTTCGATTCAGGACGGATTAAGGAAAGGTTTGTCGATCAGGTGTATGAGGAGATTTAATTTTCTTTTTGATTTCAATAAGAAAAATAAAATTCGACAATCCTGCCGGCCACCTCGACAAGAATTGCCTGAATCAATTTCTTAAGGATTTAGGGCAGGAAGCAGGGGTTTTCTGATTTTAACTTGCGGTTCACGGAGAGGACTTATTCTCTTCTTCGATGTAATTTTTAACGGTTTCGTAGACCTTATCACTGATCAAACCAACCTGGTGGAGCCAATCCATGGCATCGGATATTTTAAAAAGGACATGAGGTTCAATGCGGGAAGACCTGAGCCTTTCTTGACCTCCTTGTTCTCGGTCCAGAAGGACAACCAGCTCATTCACCACTCCTCCCTGATCCCTGACGACCTCTGTCGCTTCGATGACGCTCTCGCCGGTCGTGATGAGATCGTCCACAATAAGAACCCTGTCGTTTCGCTCAAGGATCCCCTCAATCTTCTTTCTTACGCCGTGTTCTTTTCTCGCCTGCCGATAATAGATAAGGGGAATCCCTAATTTCTGGCTCACCACGGTGGCAAAGGGAACCCCGGCAGTGGGAACTCCCAATATCTTATCGATTCTATCCTTCCCAATCTCATTGATGACAATCCTTGTCAAAGAATTGCCGATCCAATCCATGGTGATGGGGCTTGAAATGGTCAGCCTCAAATCAATATAGTAAGGACTCTTTTTGCCAGAAGCCAGGATATAATCTCCAAACTTGATGGCGTCATTTTTGATAAGGAGGATCCCCACCTGTTTCATCAGAAAGAGTTTCTCTTCACCCCAGACCCTCTTCTCAATCTCGTCGATCCCAAAAATCATGGTTCATCTTTTATAAAAATCTGCCGGATAAGTCAAGAGAATTTATAAGATTACAAGAGGGGCTTCAGTTCACAATGAGCGTTCCGCTCTCTCCCATGAAGGCATTCGAAAGATTCTTTGGCGAGGTGATGATCGCCTTTTTGCCTCCGCCTTCGAGAAACTCGATCATGGCTTCAATTTTCGGTTTCATCGATCCCGCTTGAAAATGTCCTTCGGACAGATAATGTTTTATCTCCGGGAGGGTGGCATGGCGGATCGGTTTCTGGCCCTCTCTGCCAAAGTTCAAATAGGCCGCATCCACCGCTGTCAGGATGGCAAACGTATCCGCACCCAAGCCTCTTGCCAAAAGAGAGGAACCCAGGTCTTTATCAATCACAGCCTCCACGCCTTCAAGTTCCCCCCGCTCATTTCTTACGACAGGGATTCCACCTCCACCCGCGGCCACCACAATGTAGCCCGCCTCCACCAACAATCGGATTACATCCAATTCAACGATCTCCTTTGGGATAGGTGAGGGGACGACACGTCTGAAACCACGGCCCGCATCTTCCATGACCTGCCATCCTGACTCTCTTTGATGGGTCAAAGCCTCATCCTCAGACATAAACGAACCGATGGGCTTTGTAGGAAATTTAAAAGAGGGATCGTCCCGGTCCACAATGGTCTGGGTCACTACTGTGGTGACCCTCTTCGAGATACCTCTTCTTCGAAGCTCGTTCAGAAGTGCCTTCTGGATCATGTATCCGATCCCTCCCTGGGTATCCGCTCCGCAGATATCCAGGGGGATGAGCGGGAGTTCATGGCGGGCAAGCTCCCCTCTCCTGTAAATAAAACCGACCTGCGGACCATTGCCATGAGTGATCACCAGGCTCAGGCCTTCTCTGACCAGGCCCACAATATGTTTTATGGTTTCCTTTAATGTTTCATATTGCCAGGATAAGGCGATATGGTTCTTATCCCGGATAAGGGAATTTCCTCCGATGGCCAGAACAGTTAATTGAAATTTCATATGACAGACTCATGTTGTAAGTGAAATTCCAATAACCATATCTCAAGCTCCAAATAATAACCAATGACCAAATCCCAATGACCAACCCTTTTTATTTAAGAAATATTCTCTTTCGCTATTTGTGTTTGGAATTTATCTGGATATTGGTATTTGGAATTTCATTATTTCCTTAATCATCTTTTACCGAAGACCATGGCAAGCAGGGCCATCCGCACATAGACCCCATTCCTTACCTGCCTGAAATAGGCCGCTCCGGAATAGTCATCCACATCGGGGTGGATCTCATGGACCCTCGGTAAAGGATGAAGGAGGGTGATCTTCTTTCCCAGTTTTTCAAGGAATGTCCGATCAATGATAAAACTGCCCTTTACCTTCTCATATTCCGACAGGTCAGCAAACCTCTCCTTTTGAATCCTCGTCATATAGATCAGATCACTTTTTGAAGCGGCCATGACGAGATCATCCGTTTCAACCACCTTACAGGCCTTTTCCTTCAGCCGTTCCGTTATCTCTTTTGGCATCTGGAGAATATCCGGAGCTACGAAGTAGAATTGGACACCGAAGTGGGAGAGGACTTCCACCAGGGCATGAACGGTCCGTCCATTTTTAAGGTCTCCCACCAGGGAGATGGTCAGATCCTTCAGGGAACCCAGTTCTTTGTAAATGGTGTAAATATCGAGGAGGGCCTGGGTCGGGTGTTGCCCTGCTCCATCCCCGGCATTGATCACGGGGATGGAAACGGCATCAGCCACCTCCTTGGCTGAACCGATTCGAGGATGGCGAATCACGATCACATCCGCATATTGAGCTATGGTCCGGGCCGTATCCGTCAATGTTTCTCCTTTGGCTACGGAAGAACCCTCCACCGGACCCATGCTGATCACTCCCCCTCCGAGTCTCTGCATCGATGTCTCAAAGGAGAGGCGTGTCCGTGTACTCGGCTCAAAAAAGAGAGTCGCCAGGATCTTTCCTCGCAATAGGGGGAGATTGTTTCTCCTCTTCAATTCCTTCTCAAACTCTGAAGCCACCTTGATAATGGATTCGATCTCTTTTCGGGTAAATTGATTTCCGTGGAGAATATCTTTTCCTTTGAGGATGCCCATTCTATCCCCCCCAATTAATTTTGAACTTTAAAATTTGGATTTATAATTTGACCTTACTGATCTTCGTCGCAAGAAACCTCCCATCGCCCGGCCTTCCCTTCATCACTCCATCCTCGACCAATATTCTTCCCCTCTGCATGACCAGGACAGGCCTCCCTTTGCACCTTCTCCCTTCATAAAGAGTATAGGGGGCCCCGGAATGCTGGCTCCGGTGTCTGATCGTATGGGTCTGTTTCGGGTCGAAGATGACAAGGTCCGCATCCGATCCCTTTCGAATAATCCCTTTCTTTGGATAGAGGCCGAAGACCTTTGCAGGATTTTCTGAAAGAAGTTGAACCAATCTGGTTGGCCTGATCCTTCCCCGATTCACCCCTTCATCGTAAGTGACGGTTAGCATGGTTTCTGCCTGGGGAGATCCGTAAGGAGCTTCAAAAAAAGGATCCTCGATCTTCTTCACCTTTGGGGCATGATCGCTTGCCACGACATCAATGATTCCCTTCTGTATCGCTTTCCAGATAGCCTGCCGGTCTCTTTCGGTCCTGAGCGGAGGGCCGATCTTTGCCATGGGACCTAATCTCTGAAGTTGTGCATCGGTCATCGTAAGATACTGGGGGCAGGTTTCAACATAGACCGGTTGGCCCTCTTCTCTCGCCTGTTGGAGGGGAGCCAAACCCTTTTCTGTACTCAGATGGACAATATAAAGAGGACATTTCATCACCCGGGCAATGGAAATTGCTCTGAAGATCGCCTCCGCTTCAAGGATATCGGGCCTCGTCTTTAAGAAGGCCTTCCTCTGATCCTCCCCTCTCCGGAGAGACCGATTCTCCAGGTAGTCAGTGACCAACCCATTCTCCGCATGGACCATGGCCATCCCCCCGCACTGGGCAATGATATCCAGAGTGGCCGCAAGATGGTAATCATTCGTCATCCACTTCAATTTGGCATAGGTCAGGAACATCTTGAATGAAGAAACCCCGAGTTCAAAGGCCTTGGGAATCTCTTCGGCTTGAGAGGATGGGTCAAACAGAGCTCCATGAATTCCGAAATCGAGAAGGGACTGCCTTAAACCTTCTTCTTTGTATTTCTCTATCGTGTCAATTAACTTCATTCCCGGCTTTGCGTAGGCAAAATGGATCAGGGTGGTTGTCCCTCCATGGGCAGCAGTGCAGGAAAGACCTCCCATATCGTCCTCATAAACAGGGTGAACATGGACATCAATTACCCCCGGCATCACATACCTGCCGGAGGCATCGATCACCCGTCCTGCCTGCTCCTGCGAAAGCCGAGGTTCGACAGAGGCGATCCTTTCCCCTTTGATCCCCACATCCGCCCTTCGAACTTTCGAACCACTGACGACAAAGCCTCCCCGAACCAAAAAATCGTATCTTATCGACATCCCTTCCTCCAGATTGAATGATCAGTTGGAAATTCGAAGTATGATTACATCATCAGGGCCATCAGCGCTTTTTGTGTATGGAGCCTATTCTCCGCCTGATCAAAGATGACACTATTTTTCGAATCCGCCACCTCATCGGTCACCTCTTCTCCCCGGTGGGCGGGAAGGCAATGCATGAAAAGATAATCCTCCTTTGCCTGCTCAACGAGTCCGGCATTCACTTGATAAGGCTTAAACGCCTTGATCCTTCCTTCCCTCTCCTTCTCCTTACCCATGCTTGCCCAGACATCGGTATAGATGACGTCCGCACCTTTGACCGCCTCTTTCGGATCATCCGTCACCTTCACCCCTGAACCATTTCTCTTTGCCTCTTTGTTTGCCTGGGAGACCACTTCTGGATTGGGCTCATATCCTTTTGGACAAGCCAGGGTAATATTCATACCCATTTTGGAACAGCCATAGAGAAGAGAATGGGCAACATTATTTCCATCACCCACATAGGCAAGGTTTAATCCTGAAAGCCTCCCTCTCTTCTCATAGATGGTAAAAAGATCGGCCAGACCCTGACAGGGATGCGTAAAGTCCGACAGCCCGTTTATGATCGGGACAGTCGAATATCTTACCAGATCGAGGATGGTCTGATGGGAAAAGACCCTTGCCATGATCCCATTCACATAATGGGAGAGGACCCGTGCCGTATCGGCAATGGTCTCTCCCCGGCCCAATTGAAGATCGTTGGTGCTCAGGTAGAGGGCATACCCTCCTAATTGCCACATCCCCACTTCAAAGGAGACCCGTGTCCGCGTCGATGGTTTTTCAAAGATCATCCCCAGGGTTTTCCCCTTGAGGAGCGGATGCTCCTGTCCCCGGAGACTCTGAAGCTTGAGCAATTCTGAGATTTTTAAGATCTCTTCAATCTCTTCTCCCGTGAGTTCGTTAAGGCTGGCCAAGGACCTTCCTTTCATCCGAACAGCCATTTTTCTACCTCCCTCCGATTGTATCTGAAGATTCGCTAAAATATATCAAAGGGTGTCCCCTTCATCCAGTGAGCTGACAAATTAACCGAACTTTAACAATTTCTCAATCCTATTTCAAGATAATCGGAAGGTGTAATGATCTTGACTTCTCCTCCATCATTTGCTAATTTTTATACCCAAGAGAGCTTGCAAAAGGGGGTGATGATGGTGTCAAACGTACTGGGGATCATTATCGGAGTTGTGGTCATCATTATCGGTCTCATCCTTCTGGTGAACTGGTGGAGTATGTTCCTTAAGGGCCTGATGGCGACCGTTCCCATCCTCCTTATTCTGATCGGTTTCGGCGCCCTTGTTTACTTCATCAGCGAGATCAAATCGAAATTGGAAATTAAAAAAGAGGAGGCATCTGCCGAGAAGAAGTAGACAGGTCAGTAGATCCGATGAAAAGGCGGATTTGGCCTCCTGTGTCCGATCCGCCTTTTTTCTTTCCCTTGCTTCTTGAAATCACCCGCTTTTCATTAGACCTGAGAATATGAAAAAACTTGAGCCGGAAAATGAAATCATTAAGGTGGATCAGGAGATTGGGATCGCATGGATACTCCTTCCGCCCGATCCATCCCTGGGAGGGTTTCGCGGAATATCCCCCCGGATCATGGATGAAGCGAAATTCCTCGCCGCAAAGAAAAAGTCGAAGGGAAAAAAGGATTGAAGGTCATGGACCTCACCTCTCCCGCTTCAGGATCACCCTTTCGCACCCCCAACGGCAATCCATCCCTCCAAATTCTGTCAGCAGGGGATTCTGACAATCGATCTGTTTGAGTGTCCTCTGAAGGATTCTCCCCTTCTCTGAAACGACATCCCACTCGCACATCACCCGGGTCCTCCCCTTCCCTTCGGGGCAGGCGATCGTCCTCCATTCCCTCTCCTTTTTCTGTTCCATCTTAAAGATCCTCCCAGGTTTCTCCATCAATGTTTGACCCGTTCTTCCCTCTTTTCTTCTTTAAACTGCTGATCCAGGATACCTCCGTGAAGGATAATGCCATCGGGATCGGCGCTGATCGCCTTGAGGTAGTAATGCTCTGCCTTCCTGCTCTCACCAATTCTCTCATAACACTCCCCCATTAGATTGAGGGCATCCTTGAAGGTGGGTAGAAATTCAATCACTTCCTCCAGGGTGTTGATCGCCGCATAATAACGCCCCAATCTCCAGAAGCATGCCGCCAACCAGTAATGCCCCTGATAATGCTTGGGGTTCAATCGGATGACCCTTTCATAATAAGGAATGGCCTTTTCAACCATCCCCCTTCTGAAATAAAGGCCCGCCAAACTCATGAAGACCGGGATGCTCCGGGGTTCTCTTTTTAATATCCCCTTATACTGCCTCACCGATCTCTTCAGCAGGTTCGCTCGGTCATAGGCATTCGCCTTTCCAAAGAGGTAATTGAGCCTGACCTCCTCTAAGGTAAGTTCTTCAAAAATAAGGTCTCTGGTAAGGGACCACAGGACAGGAATCATATAAAAGAGATATCGGATTGATTTCATATCGGTTGATCCTTAGTAAATACGAAATCCGAATATCGAAATCCGAAACAAATCTGAATTTCCAAAATTCAAATTTCTTAAACTTTTATTTATTTCGAAAATTTGGAATTGGATCATTTAGGATTGTTTCGAATTTCGGAATTTCGTGCTTCGAATTTATTTTTTATTATTATACATGGAAACGGAAATGGATGATATCCCCATCCTGGATGAGATACTCTTTTCCCTCCGATCGGAGAAGCCCTTTCTCCCTCGCTAAATGTTCGGAACCGCAGGAAACAAACTCTTCGTAGGAAATGGCCTCCGCACGGATGAATCCGCGCTCCATATCCGTGTGGATCTTTCCTGCGGCCCTGGGAGCAGGGGTTCCCCTGGGGACTGTCCAGGCCCTGAGATCTAAACTGACGGTGGTGTAAAAGGTGACCAGATCTAACACTTCATAGCCCACCCGTATCAATCGCTCCAAGCTTGAGCCTTCGAGCCCCAGTTCCTTTCTGAACTCGTCTCTTTCCTCCTCGTTCAACTCTGAGAGTTCGGCCTCAAGGTCTCCACAGATAATAACCACTCGATGGCCCTCCCTCTCTGCCCAATCAAGCATGGTTTTCAAACAGGAGCCCTCTCCTCTTAATTCGGCCTGGTCCACATTGGCTACATAAAAGACAGGTTTTGAAGTCAGAAGCTGGAGTTCCGAATAAACGGCCTTTCTTTCCCCCGTGATTTGGAGGTCTTTGGCCATCCGTCCCCGATTCAGCAGGGCCTGAACTTCCCGGTAGACCTCTAACTCCTGAGCGGCCTCTTTGGCTCCGACCCTGTGAAGTTTCTCCACCTTGGCCATTCTCTTCTCCAGGGTCTGAAGATCGGCCAGGATGAGTTCGGTATTAACCACTTCAATATCTCTCACCGGATCGAGGGAGCCGAAGTCATGGGCGACTTTCTTATTTTCGAAACATCGAACCGTATGGGCAATGGCATCCACATTCCGAATATGTTCTAAAAATTGATTTCCCAGCCCTTCGCCTTTGCTGGACCCTTTGACGAGCCCGGCGATATCAAAGAATTCAAGCGTCGTAGGGGTCAATTTTTTTGGCTGGATGATCCTGGCAATACCCTCCAGCCTCCTGTCCGGGACGGCAACGATACCGATATTGGGCTGGATCGTACAGAAACGGTAACTCGCGACCTCTGCGCCCGCCGCTGTCAGGGCATTGAATAGGGTTGACTTTCCCACATTGGGAAGGCCAACAATGCCACACCGAAAACCCATTCCCTTCCCCAAAAATGTTAAGTGGTTAAGGCTATGAAGCCCGGTTGGTACAATGAACGATGGACAAAGAACAATGAACAAAAAGGATGATACACTGTTCATCGTTTAACGTTCATTGTCTCTAAATGATACTGGCCTCTTTGTCCTTACCCTTGGCCCCTTGGACTTTTATTTTCTAAGTAATATTTGTATAATAAAATTGAGATAAAATAAAGGGGCTTCAACTGGTGGAGGTCAGATGGGGGAAAAGGAATGAAAGCGCAGAATCGGTTGATGGTGGAAATGGACTGTTCTCTGGTCAACAAGACAAAATCAAACGGGATCCTGCTCTATGCCGATTTGATCGAGGGTTATGAGGCCCTCTTCAGGATCGGCCAGGAGAAAAGGGTGAACCTGGTCCTCGCGATCAAGGACGATGTGTCTTACAGGGAGGCCAGTCCTTTCTTTAATCAGGTCCTTCGCCTCCCCTCGATCCCTCTGGGTCGAATCAATCAGGTCAAGATAGCAATCCTTCAGGCCCTCTCAGTCGGGTTAGTGAAAAAGGGAGAAGGGGGAATCCGCTTTTAAAAGATGCCGGAGAAATGAGTCAGCACCGGCGCTAACAACAGAGAAATTACCGACATTAACTTCAGCATGATATTGAGTGACGGACCTGCAGTGTCCTTCATCGGATCACCCGTCGTATCCCCTATGACCGCAGCCTTATGAGCCTCTGATCCCTTGCCTCCGAATTGACCGGACTCGATCCATTTCTTGGCATTATCCCAGGCTCCACCCGCATTATTCAAGGTGACGGCGAGAATAAAGCCGGTGGCGAGGGAGCTGATCAGGAAACCGCCGAGGGCATATTTACCAAGGAGAAGGCCCACCAGGATAGGTGCGATAATGGTCATGATCGAGGGAATCAGCATCTCCTTCAATGCTGCTCCGGTGGAGATGTCCACACACCGGCCATACTGGGCTTTTGCCTTTCCTTCCTTGAGACCCGGGATCTCTCGCCATTGACGTCGGACTTCATCCACAATCATTCCTGCTGTCACACTGACCGATTTCATGGTCATGGCAATAAAGACCGTCGGGACTAAGGCACCGATCAGGATCCCGACGATCACTGGTGCGGAGAGCAGGCTCAACTCAGGCGGGGATGTGATTTTCCCATCACGAGTCACCGTTACCAACCCTGCGGCCAAAGCATAGGAAAGGATGAGGCCAAGGGCATTTAAAACAGCTGCTCCGATGGCAAAACCCTTACCTGTGGCCGCAGTTGTATTTCCAAGGGAATCCAATGCATCTGTCCTTTCCCTCACTTCCGGGTCTAATTCCGCCATGGTGGCAATGCCGCCTGCATTATCGGCGACAGGGCCATAAGCATCGGTAGCCAAGGTCACTCCTAAAGTGGAGAGCATACTGGCAGCCGCAATGGCGACTCCGTAAAAACTTGCAAAATAGAAGGCGATCATGGTTGCAATCGCTACCAGAAGAACGGGGGGCCAGCTGCTGAGCATTCCGGTGGCAAAACCATGGACAATCGTGACGCCCCCTCCGATCGTGGAGGCCCTGGATATCTCCTGGGTAGGCTTAAAGGCATAAGAGGTGTAGTAATTGGTGCTTTCTCCCATAAGCACACCCCCTATCAGGCCTGCAAGAACTGACCAGAAAAGACCGATGTCGCCATTTAACCAGCGGATGATTAAAAAGCTGAAGACCGCGGTCAATATGGAAGCGCCGAGGGTCCCGCGGCGCAAGGCTCCCAGGAGAGCTGCCATCTCCACCTTCTCTCCCACCCTGACCAGAAAACATCCGATGATCGAGGCCGCAATGCCTCCTGCCATGATGAGCATCGGAAGCCACCAGGAGGCCTGTAGGGCGGCATCGGGCGATCGGGAGGGAAATAGTTTCAGGACCCATGGGGCGATCGCATCCGGTGCAACCACCACGCCGACAATACCAAGGGTCATGGCTGCCACCACGGTCTCCACATAGGACTCGAAAAGGTCAGCACCCATGCCACAAACGTCTCCCACATTATCACCCACAAAATCAGCGATCACAGCAGCATTCCTCGGATCATCTTCAGGTATCCCTGCTTCAACCTTACCCACTAAATCAGAACCGGCATCCGCTCCTTTGGTAAAAATGCCACCGCCTACCCGTGCAAAGAGCGCAACCAGTGAGGCTCCGGTACCGTAAGCGGGAATGACGGCCAGGAAATTGGGATCCTTATGCCAGGCAAAATACAGGATGGATAGTCCGATGACGCCGATGCTGACCACGGTCAAGCCCATCACCGCTCCCCCCCGGAAAGAAACACGCAGCCCCTGATTCAAACTTTTTTCTGCGGCTGTGGTGGTTCTCCCGTTGGACCTGATAGCCATATTCATGCCGGCATAACCGGCACCCATTGAGCAGAGGGCGCCAAAGATAAAGGCGATGCTCGTTTTCCAGCCCAGTGCCGGAATAATGGCCAGGAGAATGGCAATGATGACGATCACAATGATTTCTGTCCGATATTCTCTGTGAATAAAGGCCAGAGCCCCTTCCTGAATGGCATTTGTAATTTCTTTAATTCTCTCCGTTCCCGGAGACTGTCCAAGAACATAACGGACAAAATAAACGACTGTACCGAATCCCAGAATCCCGCAGATCACCGCTACCCATACCAAATCCATAGTGCTCTCCTTTCTATCCACGCAATAGTTGGGTCAATGGTGTATGGGTTAAGGCTACAAAGCCAGTTTCGAAACTAGTCAAAAGGTTATGATTAAAAGATTTTAGATACTAAAAACATACCCCTTTAACGAAATGGTCTGCTTCACCCTTACCCTTTACCCAAAGACCTTTATTGTCTCACTCGGGGGGAAAAACCATCGCCTTCAGGCGAACACTTAAGTATGCACAATATGTGCAGGTTTTTCAGATTTCCCCTCGTGAGGATTTCTGTGTTGGTTGTTTCGTTTTTAGCTAACTTCAGTCAGTAGAGAATCCACCAGCTTGTAGCTGATGGTAGTTCAATTTTCTTCTCTCTTCCCTCTCTTCTGGTATCGATTCATGGCCATCTGAACCCCTTCGATCAGGGCAACCCTTAGAGCCTCGACCGCCAGATCGAGGGTTTTCTCCAGGAGAGGCCTTTCCGACTCATTAAAAGAACCCAATACATAATCGGCCGTCTCCATCCCTCTGAGAGGTCTCCCAATGCCTACTTTCAATCTTAAAAAGTGATTTCCCTGAAGTGAATCGATAATCGAGCGGATCCCCAGATGACCGCCATCTCCCCCCTTTGTTTTAAATCGCAGTCTACCCAAAGAAAGATCTAAATCGTCGTGTATGACGATGATATCTTCAGGGCCAATTTGAAAAAACCCGGCCACCTTTTGGACTGCCTCTCCGCTCCGATTCATGAAGGTCATCGGTTTGAGAAGGATTACCCTTTGGGAGTTAATGTGGCCTGTTCCGTAAAGAGCCTTGAAGCGTCTGGTGATTAAATGGATGTGATGGATATGAACGAATCGATCCACCACCTGAAATCCAATATTATGCCTGCTCGTTCGATATTGGACTCCAGGATTCCCCAGTCCGACGATCAGTTTCACATTCGATTATTCCTTTTCCTCCTTCTCTTTCTCCTTACCTTTCTCCTTCTCCTTCTCCTCTTCCCCCTCGACTACCTCTGGAGCTACTTCTTCCACTTTCTTCTCTTCGGCAACAGGTGGTACCACTGTCGCAACGGTAAGGCCTGGGTCTGAAAGGATCTTTCCCTTCTCCACCCTGATATCATAAACATGGAGGGAATCACCGATCATCAATGGACTCACATCCAAATCAATGCCTTTGGGAATGTCTCCGGGTAAGCATTGAATCTCGACCACCCTCCGGACCTGTTCGAGAATACCTCCCGCTTTTGTCCCCTCCGGCTTTCCGATGAGATGGATTGGGACTTCCACGGTCACCATCACATCCATGGTCACTTCATAGAAATCGGTATGAAGCGTACTCCTCTTGAGGGGATCGTACTGGATATCCTTCACCATCACCACTTTCCGGTCTAATTGATTACCCTTTTTGATCTCCAGATCAATCAGGACATTCTCCCCGGCCTCTGTTTGAAGGGTTACGGACAACTCCTTTGAATTGACCACCAGTGGGATGGTTTCGGTTCGGGGGCCATAGAGGACGGCCGGGACCAACCCCTTGGTTCTCAATCTTTTCGCACCCCCCTTTCCTCTTGCTTCTCTTACCTCTGCCTTTAATACGGGTCTTTCCATCATTGACTCCTTTTCATCGACCGTGACGGTCCGGGACTAACCTTGAAATAAAGGCTGAACTTTTCTTCCCATTCACCCCCACGCCGTTCTTCAATTCTCGTTCAAACAAACAGACAACTCACTGATTCGTCTTCGTAAATTCTTCTTATGGCATCGGCCAACAATGCGGATATGGAAAAGACTTTGATTTTCGGACATTCTTTCGCCTCCGACCGGAGAGGAATGGTATCGGTTACAATCATCTCCAGAATCGGAGAGTCCATCAGGATCTCCACCGCCTTTCCTGAAAGGACCGGATGGGTACAGCATGCATAAACTGCACTCGCCCCTTTCTCAGAGAGTGCATAGGCCGCACGGGCTAACGTCCCGCCGGTATCCACCAAATCATCCACTAAAACAGCTACCTTATCAGTAACATCTCCGATAATGTTCATCACCTGTGAGACATTAGGGGCTTCTCTTCGTTTATCAATAATCGCCAGGGAGCTGTTCAACCGTTTTGCATAGGCTCGGGCCCTCTCCACCCCTCCGGCATCGGGAGAGACAATGACGATATCATCCCTGAGATTTTTCAGATGTTCCAGAAGTACGGGAGCGGCATAGAGATGGTCTACCGGAATATTAAAAAAACCCTGGATCTGGCCTGCATGGAGATCAACCGTCAGGATCCGGGAGGCCCCTGCAGTGGTAATCAGGTCAGCAATCAATTTCGCCGAGATGGGGGCCCGGGGGGAGACCTTCCGGTCCTGCCTGGCATATCCGTAGTAAGGCAGGACAGCCGTGATCCTCTCGGAGGAGGCCCTCTTTAGTGCATCGATCATAATGAGAAGCTCCATCAGATTATTATTCACGGGATGACAGATCGACTGGATGACGAAGACATCCATTCCCCGTACACTCTCGTTAATTTCAACATTGATCTCCCCGTCACTGAAATTCTTCACCACCGATTTCCCGATGGATGTCCCCAGGTGATCAGAAATCCTCTCCACCAGACGGATGTTTGAATTTCCGGTGAATATCCTGAGCCAGTTCCGATTTTTATTCTCCTCTACCGGATTTCTTTTCTTCATAAGGACCTCTCTTCTTTGAAAGTGGAAAGCAGAGGGTGGCAGGTCGTATTAATTTTTCTCAACGATCTACCTTCAACTCCTTACTATCGAAAATGGCTGGGGTGGGAGGATTCGAACCTCCGAATCCAGGTTCCAAAGACCTGTGTCTTACCGCTTGACGACACCCCAATCTATTCAAATATTTGAAATTCGAAGTACGAATATCGAAATTCAAAACAGATCCGAATTCCAAATTTTCAAATCACTTAAACAAAAAGGTCTTCATGTTTCGTATTTTGGATTTCGATATTCTTTTTATGGAATGCCATGGGCCAGAATAACCTTCCAGCCTCTTTCTCTGACCTTCCTCTTTAACCGCTGGTAGGCCTCTGTTGCCTTTTTCTCGCTGGAGAATAGGCCAAAAACCGTAGGGCCGCTTCCGGTCATTATAGCTCCTGATGCGCCTGCAGAGAGAAGCATCTCCTTCATTTGGCCTATTTCAGGATATTTTTCGGAAACAACCCACTCCAGGTCATTCCAGAGGAGCTGTAAGATCTCCCCACATGTTTTCGGTAATTTTTGAAGATTAAGATGGAAATGCCTTTTTGTCAATACGAAATTTTGATAAACCCATTGGCTGGAAACCTCAAAATTGGGGTAGATCAGAACATAGTAAGGCCTCGGAAGGTCAATCCTTTTCAACCTCTCCCCGATCCCCGATCCGATGGCCGGCCCATCCGTCAGGAAGAAAGGGACATCCGCTCCGATTGCCAATCCCATCTTCATCAGTTCCTTCTGGTTCAATCCCATCCCAAGAAGTTGATTTAAGGCCTTTAAGGTCATGGCCGCATTACTGCTTCCTCCTCCAAGTCCGGCCCCGAGGGGAATCCTTTTCCCAATATGGATAAAAACCCCTCCCCCATAGCCCGACCTCACTAACATCGAGTGAGCGGCCGGATAGACCAGATTTCCTCCTCCTGTTGAAAGGCGGGGATGGTCTGTCTGAATATGAATCCCCTTCTCCTCCCTCAAGGAGAAAGAGAGGGTGTCGTGAAGACTGATTTTCTGAAAGATGGTTTTTAATTCATGATACCCATCTTCCCGTCTTTTGATGATCTCCAGCCTCAGATTAATTTTGGCAGGAGACTCCAATCGGAGTTCGCCTTTCATCTCGATCCCCGTTCCTCTTTTAATCCCTTAAGGGTACATGGACAGAAGTGGAAGGGTTAAGCCTAATTTTTAGGTGATGGAAGAAGCTTGATCTCGATAGGCCCCACTCGAATCTCAATCCTCTTCATCTCATCCTCTTTCGGAAGGATATAGATGACACTGCTCCATCCCTCTTTGATGAAGGCCAGCATCACATTATGGAGTTCGAAGTTGCTCACGAGTCTCCACTGATAGTTTGGCATTTGTTCCTTAAAAAAGTTGGCCAACCGTTCCATCTCCCCTTTCCCTTCGTAGATGAGTAGGCCTGTCCGGGTAGCCTTGGTTTCATAAACAAAGGATTCTTTCCGATTGAGATTCATTCCGGGAGGGAGGGGGATATCCTCAAAGCGATAGGTGGTTAAGATCTGTTGCTTGGCCTCAGGTCCCCTCTCCTCAATAGTTCCAAACATGCCACACCCAAAGGATCCGATGACCAGAAAAAGAATGATTCCTAAAAATAAAATATTCCTCCGTTTTATCTTTCCCATCTCTCTTCCTCCTTGTCTCTTTTTATCCCGTCAGAAAATCCCGGCATGTCTGCCCTCCGGCAGCCAGATTTGTCGGGGAAGAATGAGCTCCTTATTGAGGCGGAGTCATAACCCTGTCCTCTCCAACGGTTTTCACTTTATCATAGGAAAGGTCATCCCTTTTTTCAAGTCATTTTTCAACGCGGCCCCCTAATTAGCTAAAATTTAACCAGTTATTTACTAAAATTGACTAAAAAACGACCACCTTTACCCCAAGTGGTATTTTCAAAATATCTCTTATAAAACAAAATGTTATAGAATAATTATCGATTTGGTATTAAAATTGCTCAGTATAATTAGATTTCTCCAAACTTTCCTGAAGAGGCCGAGGAATGGAATCCAATGCGATCAATCGCTTAAGAGATCTTGCACTCAGTGAATCCGGTTTCCTGTTTGATCCCTATTCCGGGGCCACCTACACAGTCAATCAAACCGGTCGATTTATTCTTCAACTCCTCAAAGAGGGAAAAGGGATCGAAGAGATACAGACAGAGATGAGAAAAAATTTTGATACCGGAGACGAAGATGTAAGGAGCGATATTTATGAATTTATCAACCTGTTAAAAGAGAACCATCTTTTACCTAATCATTTCTCTCTCTGATGAGAATGAAATGGGTTTTATGCGAAATTCGGCTGAAAGCCCTGCCCTTCTATAGTATTTCTTATTGACGGAGGTTCAACTGATCGGATCAATGACGAGAGAATTCCATTGGGTCATCGGCGTGACAGGCCTCAATGCAACCGATAATCCCGGTCCGGGCGTATCAGTGATCAGGTCTCTCCGAGACCATCCTGACTTCAAAGGGAGAATTATCGGACTGGCTTACCATTCTCTGGATCCTGGGGTATACGCATCGGATTTAATCGATTCAGCTTATCTGATGCCCTATCCTTCTGAGGGGACTCCTTCGCTTCGAAAAAGGCTGGAGTATATAAAAGAAAAGACGGGTCTCGATCTGGTCCTCCCCACTCTCGATTCTGAGATATCGGGTTTCATTGCTCTGGAAAATGAATTGAGAGAGATGGGAATCCGATTATTTTTACCCACCAAAGTCCAGTACGAGATGCGATCCAAGATCCGGCTGTCGGAAGTCTGCGAAAAGGCTGGCCTTGATTTCCCTCTTACCAGAATCATTTCAGAGGTGGACACACTTTATCAGCTCTCCAAAGAAATCCCCTTCCCCTATGTTCTGAAAGGAATCTTTTACGGGGCTTCGGTAGTAAAAACCATTGAAGAGGCACTTGCAGCCTTCTACCGTACCACCGGCCAATGGGGGTTGCCTGTCATTGTTCAGGAATTTTTAGTGGGGGAGGAATATGACATCTTAGCCGTAGGAGATGGCAAGGGGCATATGGTGGGAGGAGTCCCCATGAAGAAAACTTTTCTTACGGAAAAAGGGAAAGGCTGGGCAGGAGTGGTAGTAAAAGACCCCAGGTTGCTGGAGATCACCGATCAGTTCTGCCGGGTGACGAAATGGCGTGGACCCTTTGAAGCGGAGGTGCTCAAGACGAAAGAGGAACGGTATCATCTCCTCGAAGTCAACCCCCGCTTTCCAGCATGGACCTATCTTTGTGTTGGCGCTGGGCAGAACCTTCCCTTCACCGTGGCCCAATTGGCGATGGGGATGGATCCGAGCCCTCTTAACGAATTTAAGGTTGGAACGATGTTCGTCCGAATCTCTCTCGAACAGATTGTGAAAATCGATTTGCTGGAGGAAGTCGTCTCCAAAGGTGAAATCCATTACCGATGAGTCTCCCCATCCCTTTTAACATAAAGGAAGGACGATGGATAAAACCAAAGAACTTTATGAAAAACCCACTTTAATCAAACATCAGATCGGACCCATCGACAAGTTTGGAAAGCTCCAGGCGATGTCACCGATGACCCATATCGATGGAAAGCCCATCTCAGACCTGGTCGAAGCCTATGGCTCCCCTCTCTTTGTCTTCTCGGAACGGATAATGGTGCGGCGTTGCCGTGAGCTGAAGGAATTGCTTGCCCTTCGTTACCCAAAGTTCCATCTGGCATGGTCCTATAAGACGAACTACCTGAATGCGATTTGTAAAGTATTCCACAGGGAGGGGTCATGGGCGGAGGTGGTCTCCGAATTTGAATATGAAAAAGCACTCCGTATCGGTGTCCCACCAGGCCGGATCATTTTCAACGGACCTTACAAACCTGAATCGGCTCTCGAAAAAGCAATAAAAGGAGGATCCCTCATCCATATAGATCACTTTGATGAACTTTCCCTTCTTGAAAAGGTGTCCGAACGGCTGGGAACAACACCCGAGGTTGGCCTCCGGCTCAACTTCTCCCTCAGTTCCATCTCGAACTGGGACCGATTCGGATTTAATCTGGAGAATGGACAGGCCTGGGCGGCTGCCAAGCGTCTGGCGATCGGGAAAAGGCTTAATCTTGCGGGTCTTCACTGCCATATTGGCACCTTTATTCTGGACCCCAATGCCTATCGGGAGGCTGCGGCGAAGATGATCGATTTTGCGAATCGGCTTCGAAATGAACTGGGGGGACGGATCAAATGGATCGATCTGGGAGGAGGTTTTGCCTCCATCAATACCCTCCACTCACAGTACCTTCCCGGAGAACAGGTCACTCCCTCTTTCAGCCAGTATGTCGAAGCCATTGCCGAAGGTTTAGAAAATCTGGATTCTCCCACCTCGGAATTCCCGACCCTCTTTCTTGAGACAGGAAGGGCATTGATCGATGAGGCAGGTTATCTCATTACGACGGTCCACGCCAATAAAAGACTCCCGGATGGCCGAAGGGCATTGGTGGTGGACACAGGGATTCACCAGCTTTTCACCTCCCTCTGGTATCGTCATGAAATTGTCCCCGCACAGGAGTTCGGGGGGACCTTCGAGCCTACTGTCATCTATGGCCCCCTCTGTATGAATATCGATGTCCTCCGGCCCAATATCCTCTACCCCCCCATCAAGACGGGAGACCGTCTCATCATCAAAACGGTGGGGGCTTACAATGTGACTCAATGGATGCAATTTATCACCCTGCGGCCCCGAGTGGTCATGATCTCCCGTAACGGCCAATGCGATATTATTCGCCATCGAGAGACCCTGGACGGGGTAATCGCTTCGGAAGAGGTTCCTCCTTGGATATAATCCAAACATTTAATTCCGGAGGCCGAAAGAGATGGACGGCCTTTTTGGATTCCATCCTCTTGAGCTATTCCCAGGTCTTTTTTTGCCATGACCGATGGGTAGGTCTTATCATCTTCTGTGCCACGGCACTCCGGTTTGACTTTTTCATCGCCGGTCTGCTCGCCGTTCTGCTGGCCAATTTTTTCGCCTTCTCCCTTCATCTGGATCACGAAATGGTGAAACAGGGGATGTTTGGCTATAATGCTCTCCTCCTCGGCCTTTCCTTCCCTTACTTTTTTAAAATCGACATTCCCCTTCTGGCCGTCTTCGTGTTAGTCGTTCTCTCCACTGCCCTGGTCACCGCAGCCCTAAAATCCGTCCTGGGTTATTATTTCAATCTTCCGGTCCTGACGCTCCCCTTTCTCATCGGGATCTACCCCGTTCTTGCAGCGTCTTCCACCATTCAGGGGATTAACCTTCATCCTTTGGGGACGACTCCTTCCCCATTGACATTTTACGGGCTCGGGATGGTGGAAGCCTACCTCAAATCCCTCGGGGCGGTTTTTTTCATGCCGGAGATAATCAGTGGCCTCCTCCTTTTCATCGCACTTCTGTTCTTCAGCCGGATTGCCGTCCTCCTCTCTTTTCTCGGGTTTGCAGTCGGGGCCGCTCTTATCCGCTGGGTCTTTCATTTTCCAATGGAGCATCTCTATCTCTCCATTGGCTTCAACTTTATCCTCACCGCCATCGCCATAGGAGGGATCTGGTTCGTCCCTCAGAAATCATCCTTTCTCTTTGCGGGAGGTGGTGTTTTTCTCTGTTCGATTATCCTTGTGGGATCCGCGAAACTTTTTTCAATATTTGGCCTTCCCGTTTTAATCCTTCCTTTCAATCTGACCCTCCTCCTCCTTCTCTATGGAATGCGGCAGAGGACGGTGGACCGTCATCCCAAATTAATCGACTTCATATCCGGAACCCCTGAAACAAACCTGATTTACTACCGGACTCGCCTCGCCCGGTTCGGTTCACATTTTAATCTACAGATCAGCCTTCCCTTTTTAGGGACATGGACCTGCACTCAGGGACAGGGGGGGTCTCTCACTCACCAGGGATTATGGGAACAATCCTATGATTTTGAAGTCCGGGGTCCATCCGGAGAGCTTTACAAAAACGATGGAAGGGAGGTCTCGAATTACCTCTGCCATAGACTCCCTGTCCTGGCCTGTGCCGATGGCCGGGTGGTGAAAGTGGTGGATCAAATTCCAGACAATCCCGTAGGTGAACCTGATTTGGACCAGAATTGGGGAAATTTGATTTTAATTCAGCATGGACCTTTCCTCTTTTCCATAGTATGTCATTTGGCGAGAGGATCCTCGAAGGTGAGGGAGGGAAATTTTATCAGGAGGGGAGAGATCATCGGACTTTGTGGAAATTCGGGCCGCTCTTCGACGCCTCACCTCCACTTCCATCTGCAACGCACCGAAAGGGTGGGCTCTCCGACAGTCTACAGTGAATTTCACGAAGTGATCCTGGAGGGAGAGGCTCCCATCCTCCATTGCACCTATGTCCCCCGTAAAGGAGACCGGGTTCGAAACATCCGGAAGCAGCAGGAGATAGCAGATTATTTCAACTTTCCCGTTGGCCGGAAGATCCTTCTGACCTGCCGTATTGGGAACAGGATCTGGGAAGAGGAGGTTGAATCCGTCATCGATCTTTACGGGAATCTGAAACTCCAATCTCCCGCTAAAAAGGCAACACTCATTTTTGAAAACCGAAATAGCACCTTTGTGATTTACGATTTTCAGGGACCCCCTGACTCGGCTCTTTTCATACTTTATGCCTCAGCCCCTCGCGTGCCCTATGAATCGGCAGAGGCTCTGACCTATTATGACACACTCCCCCTGAGGCACTTTCAACCCCGGGGGAAGCAGGTCCTTTCCGACCTCATCGCCCCCTTTTTCAATGGAAAGGAATTAAGATTAAATTATCGCTGCCATCACGAAAAAGGTGGACTGATCATTTCAGGAAGCTCTTCCGGCCCAGCCCTGAAGAAAGACCTGAAGATTGAAGCAAAAGCCATTTTTCATGAAGGAGCGGGATGGATGGGGGGATACCTCCTTCGAAACGGAAGGAAGGAGGAGGTAATACGAAAAAGAGAAGAAGATATCTTAAATGAGGGAGGTGCTCTATGAGGAAGAAAAAACTCCTGATGCTATTGGCCTTTTCCCTCTTATGGGGTTGGGCCTCTGCGGTATGGAGCCAACCCGTTTCTCAAGTTTATCAACAGTCCTATGATGAAGAGGCCAAGGGAAATTATACGGAAGCCATTCTCATCCTGATGCGTATCGAAAGATCAGAGGAAAGGAGTTACCTGTTTCATCTGCGGCTGGGATGGCTTCATTACCTTGCCAAAAAGTATCCGGAATCCGCCATTGAATACCAGAAAGCGGTCAACCTGAATAAGGAATCGATTGAGGCAAAATTAGGGTTCATGCTTCCGTTGATGGCTCAGGGAAGATGGACGGATGCGGAAAAGATAGGAAAAGATATCTTCACCCTGGACCGCGCCTCCTATCTGGCAATCAGCAGGCTGGCTTATATCTACTATAATCTCAACCGGTACAGGGAAGCTGAATCTTATTACCGAAAGGTATTGCAATATTATCCGGGTGATATTGAGATGCAGGCAGGATTGGCCTGGTCCCTTCTGAGGCAGGACAAAAAGCCGGATGCGGAGAAGGTGTTTAATGAGATTTTGCGTTATGCCCCCAACCATATCACAGCGAATGTGGGAATGAGAATGCTGAAGGAAAAATAGAGATGTTCCGATGGAGTCCTTTATTTCTCCTCCTGATCGGTATCGGAATATTCCACTGCACCCCGATTAAAACGATCCTCCATTACGAACAGGCCCTCAAGGCCTATCAGAATGGCCAGGATGGGGAAGCTGAAATCCATCTTCACCGGGCCCTTCAGGAAAATCCCGATGACGAGAAATCGCTTTCCCTTCAGGCATGGGTCTACTATAGAAGGGGCCGGACCGAGGAGGCATCAAGGTTGTTTGAAAGGGCCAACCTCCTGAACTCCAAGAATCTCAGTACCATCGAGGGTCTTGCCTGGATCTATTACGGAAGGGGGCAGGAGAAAGAGTCAAAGGCTAAATTCAATCAGATGATCCAGTACTCTGAAAAGCACCTTCGGAATCCAAACTGGGCGGAATATCCATTGAGTCAGCAAGAGTATGTCACTTCCATCCACTCGGATGCCAGCTATGGCCTCGGCTTGATCGCAAAGAGAAATGGGAAATGGGATCTTGCTCGAATTCACTTAGAAAGGGCATTGAACCAGCACAACAGGTTTATCCTCCCCGAAACAATTCGATGGGACCTTGCGGAAACCCTTTTTAACCTTCAACAGTACGGTGGAGCAATGATTCACTATCGGGAACTCCTTTCTCAAAATCCGTCGAACTACTTTCTTCTAAACCGTTATGCCTGGTGTTTATATCAAATGGGAAAAATGGAGCAATCCAAATCCGCCTTTCTTCTTTCCAGAGACCTGGTTTCCTCCCGGGTTAAATTTTATCAGGGTTCATCTCCTCTTCAGAGCATCACCGAAAAACTGAAGGCCAAGAGGATCGCTGAGGCTTATTATGGTTTAGCCCTGATCTATGCAAAAGAGCGTAAACCCAAAGCAGCCGCGCATGAATTGCTCTTCGCCTTAAGCCTTTCCCCCTTTTTCCATCATCCCGATGAAATCATCCGATGTTTCAGGGGCTACCCTGAATGGCAGACCCTGTCAAGGCCACGGTTTTAATGTGGTCTCGTTCCCGGATCCGGCAGGCAGGAGAGATGTTCAGGGAAGGATGGGCCGGGCCTGAGTGCTGTTTAACAGACCTGTTTGGTTCCGCAGGTTAAAACCTGCCTCTCCTTGCTTCCGCTCCGGTAAATGGTAATCCCCTTACATCTTTCCCGGAAGGCCATCAGGAAGGCCTCTTTTACATCTTCTCGCTTCGCATTTCTTGGAAAATTGATCGTCTTTGAAACCGCATTATCGGTATACGCCTGAAAAACGGATTGCATCTTGATATGCCAGACCGGTGGAATCTCAAAGGCGGTGATAAAAAGCCTCTTGACCTCTTCGGGGACAGAGGGGATATCTCTGAGGCTCATCCCTTCGGAGAGCGATTTCATCAATCCTTCATTCAGAAACCCTTCCCTCTCTCCGATCTCGAGAAAAAGGGGGTCCACGATTTGAATCTCCATATCTTCCAATGCCCGGCGGGTATAGTGAATGGCAAAAAGGGGCTCGATTCCACTTGAACAATTGGCAATGAGGCTGAGGGTTCCGGTGGGGGCAATCGTGGTCAGAGTGGCATTCCTCAACCTCATTCCCCCCGGCCGGTCATAAATCGAACCTTTAAAATTATTGAAAACCCCTCTCGCCTCTGCTAATAAAGCGGAGCTTTCCCTCGCCTGGAATTGGATAAAGCTCATAAGCCCTCTGGCCACTTCCAGTGCTTTTTGTGAAGGATAGTCAATCCCCATTCGAATGAGGAGGTGAGCGAATCCCATCACACCCAGTCCAATCTTTCTGTTCCCTTTCGCCATCCGGCTCACCTGGGGCATCGGGTAATGATTGACATCAATCACATTGTCCAGGAAATGGATGGCCTCCCTTACGGTCCTCTTGAGCCTGTCAAAATCGATCTCCGCCTTTCCTGCCTTCTTCCTCACCACGTGGAGAAGGTTGACCGATCCAAGGACACAGGGTTCATAAGGAAGCAGGGGGACTTCGCCACAGGGATTGGTGCTTTCGATCTCCCCCAACGCAGGGGTGGGGTTGGTTTCATTAATCCGGTCCAAAAAGAGGATACCGGGATCTCCGCTTTCCCAGGCGGAGGTGACGATTTCCTCCAGGACCTGCCTTGCCCTGAGCCGTTTCACCTCTTTTTTCGTCCTCGGGTTGATCAGGGAATACTCCTCCTCCTTCTCAACCGCTTCCATGAAGGCCCCGGTGATGCCGACGGAGAGATTGAAGTTTTCCATCTCCTTCGAATCTCTCTTGATGGCGATAAATTCGAGGATATCAGGATGATCCACCCTGAGCACCCCCATGTTGGCCCCCCTTCTTGTCCCCCCCTGCTTGATCACCTCGGTGGCCATATTGAACACCTTCATAAATGAGACAGGACCACTAGCCACGCCTCCCGTAGAAGAGACAGGATCATCTTTAGGTCTCAGATGGCTGAATGAAAAACCGGTTCCTCCTCCACTCTGATGGATGATAGCTGTCTGTTTCACTGTTTCGAAAATGGAATCAAGGGAATCCTCAATGGGGAGGACAAAGCAGGCTGCTAACTGTTGAAGCTCCTTGCCGGCATTCATCAGGCAGGGAGAATTGGGAAGAAAATCCAAGGAGGCCATCATTCTAAAAAAGGTTTCAGAGACCTCTTCCAGGTGATCCGAAGGTCCATAGAGGAGGTCTGCCTCGGCTACATTCCGTGAAACCCGCCAGAACATCTCCTCCGGAGATTCGATCACATTCCCACGGGCATCTCTCTTCAGATACCTCTTCTCCAATATCTTGAGGGCTTGCGGGGTAAGGGGAGAAACCTCCATCAATTTTTCCTTGAGGGGGTTTTGAGAGGATCAACCCCCGTCTTCTTGTCTTACACCGTCTCCACACTCTTGACCTCCGGGACCTGTTGTTTCAGAATCCTTTCCACCCCCATCTTCAAGGTCATCTGTGACATGGGGCAACCTCCGCAGGCTCCGGTCAGCCTGACTTTAACCACTCCCTCCGCCACATCGATCAATTCGATATCTCCTCCATCTGCTTGAAGAGCAGGCCGAATCTTCTCCAGTGCCTTCAATACGCTTTCTCTCATCCTCGATCACCCCCTCCCCGTTCCGACCTCTTTCCTAACTCTTTTTTTTTATCATAACATAAAAAAAGATATCCCGAAATAATAAAGGCCTTTTCCATAATCCGTAACCAAAAATGGAAACCTTAGCAATATCGCTGTCATGCTGAAATTTTTTCAGCATCTCGCTTTTTCGATAACCCATAGATCCTGAAACAAGTTCAGGATGACGATTACGGATTATG
>Ga0209610_1000089_pt1 | contig 42849 bp, 39 predicted proteins | sample LakKivw275mmetaG_FD_184137 | JGI IMG/M metagenome (GOLD analysis project Ga0209610, IMG submission 184137) | Anoxic lake water microbial communities from Lake Kivu, Rwanda to study Microbial Dark Matter (Phase II) - Lake Kivu water 275m metaG... | ecosystem: Environmental > Aquatic > Freshwater...
GGCTAAATCCGGCGAGTAGGCCGTCCCCATCCTTCACGATGATCTTGTCGCTTTCCATTACTGTCCTTACTCCGTCAACCACGCAAATGAAGGGTTTGCGGTTCATGGTTTCTATCTTGCACCCGTCTGGTTTTTGGCCCAGAATCTCCTTCGCCCGGAGGCTCATCTTCAAGCCCAGTACTAGGAAGGGCCCGAGATGTCCATGCAGTCTAACCGCATCTGCCAGCAACTCTCTAGACACAGTTGTCAGCATCTACTTTTTCACACCCATTCTTCGTACACCTCCGGCTGCCAAGCTTGTAACCAAAGCTACGCCGATGAAGCCTCCGATAACGCCGCCAATTGCGTGCAGAGCAGCCCAACCAAGGACCCCACCCCATCTGGCCAAGGCTGGCGTGGCCATGAAGAACACACCTATTATTAGACCTGCCAATGCGGCTGAAAGCACTGAAGCGGAGAACATAGAGACTGTGGTGAACAGAGGCTTCTCAAAGCATCTGTCGTATCCCACGAGCCTCGCAGTTGCATCGAAGACTATGCTGGCTGCTGTGAAGCCAAAAAAGTGAAAACCGCCTGGATTGAATATGAAGTTCACGACTGTTGCAACCAGCCCCACCATAGTCACTGCCCCAAACTTCCTGATCCACCAGACGGTAAGAGTTAGGATTGCAAAGCCTATCATGTCGCACAGAATTGGTAACCCGAACATTCGGAATACGATCGGGGCAAAGATGGAACTTAGGACGCCCCAGAGGCCCGAAAATAGGGCAATGCTGGCTAACTCGCGGGTATTGAAGTAACTCATTTGATATTACGAATTAATGAAATAGTAACATCATCTATAAAAGGTTTCTCATATAAGCTATTGAAAGGTGATTTGCATGTCCCATAAAATGAAGGTGATGCGCTTCAGCGTTTCGCTTCCTCCATCTCTTGTGAAGAAGTTTGATGAGACTTGGAAGAATATGCAGTACAAGAACCGTTCAAAAGCCATTCACGATGCCGTGCAAAGCTTCATCACCGAGTTTGAGTGGATGCGAAGAGAGGAGGGGCAAATAACCGGCGCCGTTCTTGTGCTCTACTACTTAGACAAACCTGGTCTCTCGAATGAGGTCACAAGAACGCAACACCAATTCAAGAACCTGACTTCTTCAACTCTACACATTCATCTAGAAGAAGACAAGTGCTTAGAGATCATTGCGGTTGAAGGAAGCGTCCAAGAAGTCAGAGACCTTACTCAGGCCCTCATGACGAGGAGTGGGGTAAAACAGGTAAAGGTCGCCGTAATGGCATCCTAGGTCTTGACAAACTTATCTAACAATCTCTTTTTCTGTGGCCCAGTCCAAGCCGAAATCTTAAAATACGAGTAGTCGTATTTTATATTTAGTCTACTCGTAGTGGTCTCTTATGAACGGAGAAGTTACCGCAGTAATCGAGGATTATCTTAAGGTCATTTACAGGCTCCAGGAAAAGAGCGGCGTAGCCAGAACCAGTGACATTGTCGAGTTGCTTCAAGTAGCTCCTGGAACCGTTACTAACACGGTAGATCGGTTGGAGAAAGGAGGCTTGGTGACACACGAGCCCTATAAAGGCGTCAAACTAACGGAAGAGGGGCGAAAGATAGCTCTACGCGTGATAAGGAGACATCGACTATTGGAACGACTGCTCACCGACATCTTGCATGTAAATTGGAGTGAGGCTCACACAGCAGCTTGCAGGCTAGAGCATGGCATCACCAGCGACATCACCAAGAACCTTGAAAAAGCACTCGGGCATCCTAGAACATGCCCCCATGGAAACCCTATCCCCACCAAATGCGGGGGAATAGTCGAAGAAGAATCGCAGCCTCTAACAGAACTCGACGAAAAAGAAAGAGGTACGATAGCAAAGATAACGGAGGAGAAGCCAGACTTCCTGTGTTACCTCGATACAATTGGACTGGCGCCTGGAGCCTCAATAGAGGTTCTGAAAAAAGCCCCCTTTGATGGCCCGATAACCCTGAAAGTGGGCGGAGTGAGCCATGCACTGGGCCATGCAATGGCGTCGATCATCCAAGTAAAGCGAACGAGCAGAAGGAGTTGATAGTCGCATGGAGAAGCGAGCCTCAAAAGGACTTGAGGTGCCGTTGACCGCCCTCAGGAACGGACAGATTGGAAAAGTGACTTCCATAAAGACTGGTCATGGACACGGTCATGGTATTGGTCATGGTCATGGAAGGGGCCGAGGAAGATGCTGGGGATTCGAGAAGAGACTTAACGACATGGGGCTAACCCCAGGCACAAGAGTGACCGTCGTCAAGTCAGCCCCGTTTCACGGTCCGCTAGAAATCCTCGTGAGAGGGTCAAGACTCGCCCTCGGCAGAGGCATGGCCGAGAGGGTCTTCGTGGAAGTCGAGAGATGATGGAAAAGAAGCTAACCATTGCATTAGCTGGGAATGCGAACGTCGGTAAATCACTCAGTGGTGAAGAGTACATTTTCGTGAATAACGATAAACAATGGAAAACGATTCGAATAAAAGATTTGGCAAATCACGTGTTCAAATCATCGCCTACCAAAGAAGTGAGTGAAGGAAATGTCGCTACACCACAAAATTTGTTCGTCATTTCTTTAAATTTGAAAACTCTTAAGGTTGAAAAAAAGAAAGTAACGCGCGTATTACGCCACAGAGAGAAACGAAAACATCTTTGTTTGAAAACATCTTCAGGTCGTACATTACAAGCAACTAAAGATCATAATTTTATAGTATTGAGAAATGGAAAACCAAGAGTAGTGAATGGCGAAGGACTATCACTGGAGGACCAGCTGCCTGTAATTGAAAAATTATACATTGAGCAATCTAAACCCATTCTGGATTTAGGAGATTACATTTCAAGAAAAATAAATGCAAACAATAAACAATATCAAGTTCTTGACGATCATGTAATAGTCCATGGTAATAAAATACCAAGAGTAGTGAGAATCGATAAGAACTGGGCCAGATTTTTTGGTTTATATCTTGCTGAGGGAAGTATGGCTCAGCTGGGTCAGATACCAAGAATTGCAACTGCAGAAGAAAACATCAAAAATTTTATAAAAAATCACTTAAAATGTCACGATATACCATGCCACAGCATCAAAAACATCGATAAGAATGCTTACGATGTCGGTGTTTCAAAGGTTTTAAAACCAATTTTACAAGAATTTGGAAGCAATTCTGATGAAAAAAAGATTCCATCATTCGTTTACGAATGGGATGATGAATCTATAAGATCGTTATTGAGGGGGTACTTCGATGGTGACGGATGGGAGCAGGCTACGGCCATCCATGCCAACACAAAGAGCATAAAACTACAATTAGGATTGATAATTCTCCTTGCTTTAACTAATAAGCACACAAGGTTGAATGTTAAGCAAATCGACGGAACTCCTTACTATGAAGTTAGGTATGTTCCGAAACCATGCAAAAAAAGATCTCAATGGCTAGAAAGAATTAGGGGCATCGGAGACATTTTAAGGCAAGCAAGAAAAGCGACAGGTTTAACGCAGTTAGGGGTTGTCAGAAAATTAGGATGGAAGGCTGTAAAGGGAACCTACATAAGTGCTCTTGAAAATGAAAGACGAAGTGTTACAAAGAAATTTCTTCAAAAACTTGTAAATCTTTACAGGAAGTATGCGACGAGAGGGAGTCCTGCGTTAAATCTTCTGGAAAGGCTTGCCTTTAGCGATGTCGTCTGGGATAAAATAACAGAAATCGGTGAAGCGGATAACGATGATGGGTACGTATATGATTTAGTGGTTCAGGGCAATGAAAACTTTATGCTTGCCAATGGCCTTTTCGTCCATAACAGCGTAATATTCAATCATCTTACCGGACTCCATCAGCATATTGGTAACTGGCCAGGAAAGACTGTTGAGAAGGCGGAGGGGACTCTGCATTTTAAGGGTTACACGATAGACATCATTGACCTGCCTGGAATCTATTCCCTCTCAACCTTCTCCATAGAGGAACTGATTTCGAGGGAGTACATCGCCGTCGAGAGGCCGGACTTGGTGATAAATGTTGTGGATGCCTCGGTTCTAGAAAGGAACCTGTTCTTCACGTTACAATTGATGGAACTGGAAACCCCGATGATCATGGCCTTGAACCAGATCGACATGGCGAAGAGCAAGGGAATAGAGATCAGCATAGAGAAACTGGAGCATATCTTGGGGATACCAGTAATCCCTACTGTGGCGATTAAGGGCGTTGGCGTCTATGATCTTCTGGAAAAAGCCGTGGAAATGGCTGAGAAGGCTGCTAGCGCGAAATCCTCTGGAGTGAATTATGGGGATGAGATCGAAAGGCGGATTGGAATAATAAGCAATATTGTTAGCAAGGTCTCATTCAGGTATCCTCCGAGGTACACCGCAATCCAACTCCTACAGGGAGACGAAGAGATTGAAAGAGAAGCCAGAAAGATAGATCCAAAAATCGTATCCGCCGCGGAGAAGCTTGCAAAGGAGATTGAGGAGATTCATGTCCACCCATGCTCAACAGTGATAACTTCTGAGCGGTACGAGATAGCTGGGCGAATTGCCAGGGAAGTGCAAAGTATAACGACTCCCGTGAAGCCAACATTGAGAGAGGCCCTCCACAACATAACGACTCACAGGATCCTTGGCTACCCCATTATGCTGGTAGTAGTACTTTCAATGTTCTTCGCCGTGTTTACATTCGGAAACCACCTTTCAGAGCTGTTAAGAGAACTCTTCATTGGATGGCAGCCCATTTTCGAGAACATTTTCGGGGCAGGCATCATCGGAGAGCTTATCTGGGGCGGGTTCATGGAAGGGATAATCGCAGGAACCACAATAGCCCTTCCCTACATCGCCCCTTTTTATCTCATACTCTACTTCCTAGAGGATTCAGGATACCTTAGCCGAATTGCTTTCTTAATGGACAATTTGATGCACAAGATAGGATTGCATGGGAAAGCTTTCATCCCAGCGATGCTCGGCTACGGCTGTAATGTCCCCGCGTGTCTAGGCTGCAGAATCATGGAGACGGAGAGGGAGAGGCTCCTCGCAGGCTTCGTCACAACGCTGGTACCGTGCGCTGCACGGACAGTCATCATCCTTGGCTTGGTCGGCACGTTCATTGGTATCCAGTGGGCTCTGGCGCTGTACGTCTTCGACCTACTGGTGATCTTCGCCCTCGGCAGAATCGCCTTTAAGGCCCTACCAGGAGAACCTACCGCTCTGATCATGGAGATGAGTGACTACAGAATTCCCCACATGAGAACCGTAGCGAAGCAGACATGGTTCAGGTTGGAAGAATTCATTAGGATAGCATTCCCCCTAATAATTGTAGGCAGCGTAGCCGTTAAGCTGATTGAGATCCTCGGCCTTCTGGAGCCTATTGGAAACGTTCTCAGCCCAATAACTGTTACCTGGCTGGGGTTGCCAGCAATCACGGGGATAACGCTGATCTTTGGCGTGTTGAGAAAGGAGTTGACACTTATCATGCTTGCTACTCTGCTGGGAACGACCGATTTTGCCCAAGTCTTGACACCGGTTCAGATGGCCGTGTTCACTTTGGTGACGATGTTCTATATACCGTGCATAGCCACCATCGCCGCTCTGGTGAAAGAGTTCGGCTGGAAGAAAGCGGTGTTCATAACAGCATTTGAAATGATCTTTGCAATAAGCTTGGGCGGAGTAGCATTAAGAATATTAACGTTAACCACACATTTCTGAGAAATCTCGTATCAAGACCTAGATAATGTGGATTTAACTTCTGACACAGAATATCAACATGAAGTGATTCTATACGATCGAAGTCTGATATCTTAATCTGAAGTATGCTAATTGGAAACTGAGGAGTATTAAAAATGGTAAAATCGAAATTGTTGAGTATCGCTTGGATAATGATGAGGAGCTGTATGAAAGCGGAAGGGTCTTCCACACGATGTTTGATGTTATTTTAGAGACATTGGCGACCATCGTTGGAATTTTTAGTTCTTTCGCCATGCTTCCTCAAATATATCGAATATTCAAACGAAAAAGTGCCAAGGACCTATCCATCTGGACGTATGCCTATTGGCTCGTAGCAGGTATTATCTGGGTGCTGTATGGTCTCAATATCAAGAGTTTTCCCATCATAATCACCAATTTGATCGGCTGTCTGGCTATGATAGGAGTTATCGTTGGTTGGATTTTATATGGTAGATAGTCAATGAGGTAAGCGTAGCTACTAGCCTGGAGGAGATACGAATTTGTAACGTAGAACGTGCTTTCCTCCACCAGTTCATTAAAAAGATCTAAAAAATACGTGTACTAGTAACCCGGGGATACTCGAAGTATGTTAATGGTAGCCCGGAGGAGATTCGAACTCCTGTCGGCGGGTTTCTACGGCAGTGGCTAATCGCCTCCAAAGCCCGCTATTCAAGGGGTCTATTTACCCTTGCTTGACCGCTACACCACCGGGCTACATGTCTGCATCTCCGTCTCCCGCCTTTTGAACCTTTCTGATCTCAGAAGGGTCACGATTTTTTCTGACACGCGAACAGTTAAGCTCAGTCTTTTCATAACTATGTCATAAAAAGATGCTTACTGATGGGAGTTTCATAAAGACGATACAGTTAACTAACCAGAAGACAAACTAAAGGGCTTACCTGCCCTCAAAATCTTCTTTGGAACCATCTTCTCCCACTTTCTCAAGAATGGAAGATCCTCGTCTCTCGACCTAAGGTTATCCGGCAACATATGTGGGATCTCATCGATCACAGGATACCAACGACTACAAGCAGAACAGACTATCAAAGCCTCGACGATCTCATCATTCTCCTCGAAAACATGAAGATCCAAAGGCGAGTGCTTACAGATCGGACAGGCTAAAATATCCATGAGCTTCCTCTTCAAACCCTCCTCCACCTCCTAACAAGTTCATATTCAACTTTTCTACGCCTTTTCCTCTGGGACCTTTCATGCCAACATAACTTTTTCACCAGTTCTCGCAGATCTCAGGGCAGCCTCAGCGACCTCCAAGGCCTTCAGCCCATCAAGACCAGTAACGTCTGGATTTCGACCAGAAATAATGCTTTCCGTGAAGTGCCTCAGCTCCAGCATCAGCGGCTCCTCCCACTTGAAATTTGGTGTCACCGACTTCTCAGCGTTGCTAACAGTGATCTCCTGCGTGACATAGTCCACAGCGGCTATGGCATCAGTCCCAGTCACAGTCAGCATTCGCACCTTACGGGGGGTCAGCCAATTCGCTTCCACGAAAGCGGTTCTGTTTCCACTGAACCCCAGAATAATCTGGGCATAATCCTCAAGCTTGTGACCCAGACTTCCAGCCCTAGCGTAAACGCTCGCAACATCCTCCTCAAACAAGAACCGCATTATGTCAATGTCATGTATCGCTGAATCCTTTACCACACCGATGTCTCCCACCCTTTCAGGCCACCTACCGACCCTCCTAGCGAACGCCAGCACAACCTTGCCAAGCACTCCGTCGTCGATCAGTTTCTTGACCTTCTGAACCCCCGGGTTGAACCTCTCTATAAAACCAGTCATCAAGTAGACTCCCTTCTGTTCGGCTACGCTTAAGATCTCTTCAGCCTCTTTGGGAGACTCTGCCATCGGCTTCTCAACTAGGACGTGTTTGCCAGCCTTAATTGCTTCCAAAGCAATCCTATGATGAGTGATGGTCGGCGTGCATATGCAGACGGCATCAATATCATTCCTTCTCAGCAATTCTGCGTTTTCGGTGTACCAGCTTACACCATACTTTTCACCAACGTTCTTTGCCCTAACTTGATCCACATCACACACCGCAACCAAGTTAGCCCCCTCTAGCCCAGACAGAACCCTCGCTTGATTCCGTCCCCAAAAACCAACGCCTATGACGCCGAACTTGACCTCTCTCAAACCTTACCACGCCCGATCTCCCGATAAACAATCCATTTTCTCTTCACATCTTTGAAGTCGAGAATATGGCAGCCATCAACTAGGAGGACAGGTTTCTTAACAAACCTCCCGATATCGTCGATCTCTAGACTCCTGAATTTAGCGTGAGCGACTGCAAAGAAGACGCAGTCAACATCATCGACGGCCTGCCAAAGACCGTCGGCTGAATCATATCCCATCTCCCTGACTTCTTCTGCACTGAAGTATGGGTCATAAACAACAACCTTCGCACCCTTCTTCATCAGCGTTCTTATGACCTGATGGACAGGAGATGCCCTAGCCTCCTTAACGTTTGCCTTATAAGAAACGCCGAGAACAGCGATCCTAGCCCGTCTCAGAGTCTTTCTACGTGCCCTCAACCCGCTGATAACAAGGTCAACGGCGTGTTTAGGCATTTCATCATTGATCTTCCTAGCAGCTTTAGATAGCGCAAGTTTAACCCCAACTGAATCGGCCTCTTCGATCAAGAAGTAGGGGTTCTGAGGGATGCAGTGACCACCAACCCCTATACTCGATGTGTGAATGTGTGAGAAAGGTTGCGTGTTTGCTATCTCCTTCGCCTCCTCAAAGTCTATACCTGCTCTCTCGCAAAATATCGCCAACTCATTCGCAAGAGCAATGTTAACGTCTCTATAAACGTTTTCGAAGAGCTTAACAGCTTCAGCCGTTTTAACATCTTGAACCTCAATAAGCTTTCCCCTTACGATGGTGCTCAGAACAGCACCAGCTGCCTTCAAGCTATCCTCATTCAAACCAGCTATCACCCTCGGATAGCTCTGCACATCCCTCAAGACGCTGCCAGCAGACGCCCTTATCGGGCTGTAGGCTAGACCAAAGTCTGAACCGGCTTTAAGACCAGAAGCCCTTTCAATCGTTTTCTTGACCAAGCCTTCGGTCGTCCCTGGTCCGACAGTGCTTTCAAAGATGACCAGGCATCCCTTTCTCAGCTTCATCCCGATACTCTTACAGACCTTTCTAACAGCAGAGTAATCGGGAACTTTTCGCCCATCAATCAAAGTCGGGACAACGATTACGATCACATCACTTTTGAAAGCCGCCTCACCGACGTCGTCCGTGGCAACCAGCCTCTTAGCTTTCACGTGTTTCTTCAATAACTTCTGTAGCTCTGGCTCTTCGACATGACTTCTTCCACCGTTAACTGTCTCGACGACGAATCTGTTTACATCTACCCCAATAACATTAGCACCAGCCTCGGCAAACAGGCAGGCAACAGGTAAACCCATCCAGCCGAGGCCATAAACACCAATGTTGAGAGCCCCGCTTCTTATCGAAGTTCTAATGCCTTCCGGATCCATATCCATAATGGCTCTCAAGGCTCACCCCATTCCATATACATTCCCTCGAACACGTCATAAGCATCTTGAAGCATCCATAAACAAGACCTCATATGATTCTTAGCTCTTTAGATAAAAAGCTTAAAGTCTAATTAAGATGCCACTTCAAATATCTTCATATTAGCCCCAACACAGGTGGAGTAGCTAAGAATATGAAGATATGGGTAGACATACTGACACCAAAACAAGTTCTTTTCATGGGAGAGTTAAGCCGGAGACTCGAGGCTAAGGCTCATACAGTATTGAGGACAACGAGAAGGTATCGTGAGGTAAACGAGTTCCTCGAGCTGAAGGGGATGACCGCCACCGTGGTCGGAAAACACGGCGGGGCAAGTCTCAAGGGAAAGTTGATTGCGAGTTCAGAGAGGATCGCTGAGTTGGCCAGCATTGTACAAGAATTCAAGCCAGATCTCTCAATAGGATTTGCGTCACCAGAGGCCGCACGCACAGCTTTCGGATTAAGCATACCACATTATACGATAAATGACTCTCCCCACTCAGAAGCTGTCGCACTACTAACAATACCTCTCTCAAAGAAATTGTTCTCACCGAAAATTATACCGCCAGATGCGTGGTCAAAGCTTGGTACAAGCCTGGAAAAAATCGTCCAATACAATGCCCTAGATCCCATCGTGTGGCTGAGAGAATTTCATCCAGATTCTGAGATCTTAGACGAGCTTGGACTGGACAATACTGTCCCCATCGTGCTTTTCAGAGCAGAAGAGACTTTTGCATCGTACCTTTTAGACAGAAAACTAAAAAAGGAGTCGGTGACCCTACCCATAATCGATGGTCTAATCAAAAAACTGAAGGAGCCTACTCAGATCGTTTTCCTACCTAGATACCAAGAACAAATAGAGATTGTAAAGGAGTTTCATGGAGGGGTAATCGTTCCGGAGAAGGTTATAGATGGATCCAGTCTTCTATACTTCTCATCTGTTTTCATAGGAGCTGGGGGAACGATGACAGCCGAATCCGCTCTCATGGGAATTCCAACGATAACATGCTATCCGGGTGAACCCACATTTGTTGAGAGATATCTTATCAGAAAGAAGCTTTCTTACAGAGAGATAGACCCTAGAAAAGCAACGGAGAAGATCGTTCAAATTCTAGACCGCTCAGAAGCATTTCGCAAAAAATCTCAAGAGAGGGCGAAAGCCGTGACCTCGAAGATGGAGGATCCGTTAGAAGTCATTATTGGAAGAATCGAGAAAGACCTGACCTAGCTTAGACTTTCTTTTTATGGGCCTTAAAGATTTTCCAAAAAAGCGCGTGTTCTATACTTCTCCAAAGCCAAAGCCACAGGATGGCCGACGCAACACTAGCTCCCACTCTTACTACTCCAGTGAGAAGTGTGCCAAAGAATCCGCCAGCTGCTATAGTAATGGGCAGAATTACTTGGAGAATCAGCCACAGCTCTAGGAGCATAATCAGCCAAACAAAAAGCAAAACACCGAACAACCACACAATCTTTTTCATGTCATCATCATCATAAAAACTGTTAGAAATGCTAGGAAACCAGAAAAGGCGGTAAGTAGAAAGAAGTAACGAATTACCTCTTCCTCCTTCATCGAACCTACAGCCAAAATTGTTCTCGTCAAGGTCAACGGGGAACTCACGCTCGAACTTGCGATTAACCTTCCGTCGCTCAACACACGTATAGGCCTTGATGATATCTGTCTTCTTTCATACAAACCGCCTACACTGGTTAAGAAGTAAAAGCCGTTCATTATGTGGGGCATCATGGCCACAACTCCAACAGCTTCTAAGTGCCCGATAACAACTAATGCCCCGATGGCCGCTCCAATCGCCAGAGTACCGACGTTACCAGGAAAAACTGCGGATGGAAACCTATTGTAGTAATAAAAGGCAAGTAAAGATCCCAGAAGGCCAGCGCCTAAGACTACAGTGTTCCAATGACCAAGTATCGCCGCAGAAATCGTTAAGACAAAGACAACGATGCTGCACGTGCCACTCATGACGCCATTTAAGGGATCCATCATATTCACGGCGTTAGACGGAACCGCTATAGCAAAGGGTATCAAAAGCGGGTAGATGATCGTCAGTCTGGTTCTACCAATAAGAGGCAAAACAGGACGAGCGTCATACGTAGCCATCAAAAGGATGGGTAGACTGGCAAAAGCAGTAAGTAAAGGCTTAATCCTTGGACCTAAACGTTTCAAATCATCAACGGCACCGATCAGCCCTGAGAGCAAGACAACCGAAAGAAAAGCCAAAAAATCCACGGCATAGTTCAGCAGGATTGTAAGAGAAACCATGATTGAAGCTGCCAAACCCACCAAGATGCAGATGCCACACATTTCTGGTACCTTTGGTCTGTGTTGCTTGTGAACGTCTACACCAACTATCCCTCTTTTTTTCATCTTGTCGGCAACATGTGGGGTGAGAAACAGAGTGATTAGAGCACTGACGAGAAATGCGATGACACTTGTCAAAAACTCTGTGAACATTATTAACCACGGCGAGCAGCTTTAACGAACAACAATTATTAAACCCTTGACAATGTGCAGTATAAGGATTATAAACCTACATTTATCCCAATTACTAACTCTTCAGGTTAAAGGATTTAATATGAAACAACCCGTAAGAGTTTCGATAGTCATCCCAACGTACAACGAGAAAGAGAACATCCAACGGTTAATTCCAAAGATAGAGTCCACCAAAGGGAAGGCACACGTAGACCTGCAAATAATTGTTGTAGACGACGCGAGCCCTGACGGAACAGCTGAAGAGGCTGAAAAGTTCGCTAGGAAGTACAGGAACATCACGGTACTTCGAAGGCCCGAAAAGCTAGGCATCGGAAGTGCTTACAAATACGGGTTCAAGGTTGCGAGGAGCCTCGGATGCGATGTGCTGCTGGAGATGGACGCTGATTTATCCCATGATCCCAAGTTCATTGCTGATTTTGTTGAAAAAATACTTCAGGGGTACGATCTGGTGATAGGATCAAGGTACATCCCAGGCGGTTCTATTCCCGGGTGGCCATTAAGGCGGAGGATGATTAGCAAGGGAGCAAATTTTCTCGCAAGGCTCCTGCTAGGATTGGATGTCAAAGACGTAACCAGTGGATACCGCGCTTTTGATTCAAAAACCCTGGGGAAGGTAGACTTCTCATCTATCAAGTCAGACGGGTACATGTTTCAAGTCGAAACGATTTATCGCTACAAGAAGGCTGGTTTAAAAATAGGAGAAACGCCGATCATATTCTTTGACCGACGCTTAGGTACGTCGAAGCTGGGATTAAGAGAAGCTCTAAAATTTGCAGGCGGCCTCATCTCACTTCTTATCGATCGAATTGGCCTAGCGTGAAAGCATAAGGCCGTGAATGATGAAGATAGGGAATAATACCGATAAATGGTGCAGACTGATGCGGTTTACTCGGCAAGCTTTCAGAGGGGTTAGAAGACTCAGAGTCTTCATCGTACTTTTTATCATTTCGGCAAACCTTCCTTTCTTAGCTCAGCCCTCAGTAGCGACGCAAGAAAACAAGGCGGATCCGCAACCAGAGCAAGCAAACGCCAACCAAGGCTTCTCAAACATCACAACGCCCTCGTTCATCGCAGCAAACGGAAAGACCATGGCTGTACTGAGTAGGGCGTGGAGTGGCAAACTCGGCGGTTGGGGACCGTGGGAACTAGTTGAAGTATGTCCCTACAGTAGGTGGAGGCTTGGACGAGGCAACGAGGGACTAACCTATAGCGTTTCAGAGGCCTACCTCGGGGCGAGATATTCTAAGGACAACGCTTCCCACTTCGAATGGTCCAACGACTTTCCAAACATCGACTATGCTGACTATGTGGCCGGTGCGCCTATTATTCAAATAAACATCAGTACTCCCGCCAGTCCTGACATTAGGGTTACTTGGACTTTTTTCGCCTCCGAGGCGGAGGATGTGATCATATGGGGCGCTTCTATAACCAACTTGGCTGGTGCGCCTCTAAATGACATAATTCTCTACCTTAACTTTGAGGCGCCCATAAACAACGAATACTGTGATTTCGTTTGGAACCAAAATGAGAGAGCCTACGTTGTGGAGAAGCCTCATCTGGGCATCTACGTCTCTATATCCTCTTGGACACCTCCCGCCGCGTATTACGCGGGAGAAGATACTAAACAAATGATCTACTATGATCTACTCAAGAACACAACTGGACGAACATACGCCAATTCGTGTGGATTCAAATGGCATATGGGCACCCTGTCTCCGGGAGAGTCCTCGCAGGCACTTTTCTTCTTCATAGCTTTGGGGGAAAGTCCTGAAGACGCCCTTAACAAGGTTCACAATGCCAAGCAAAAATCACCGAGTCAACACTATGAGGCAACAAGAGCCTTCTGGAAGGATTGGCTACGAAGAGCCTCCCTAGACACGCCTGACCCATATTTGAATAAAATGTTTGACCTCTCGTTGATGTTTTCTTTGATGGGAATTCACAGGCCATCGGGCGCCGTAATCGCTTGTATGGATGGAACACGATGGATGAGGTGGGGAGGGGAGGCCCCGGGTTCACGATGGATGTTCCGACCCTACTATCTACATATATGGGTCAGGGACCTCGTCTTCTTCAGCATGGTATTCGACCTGTTAGGCTATGTGGACGAAGCACGGGATGCCCTATACTTCGCGAAGTCGGTCCAAAGCCCCAGCGGTTCATTCTATACCTTTTACGAGGTAGATAGGTATGCCTCCAATACTTGGCCAAACGAGACAGACCAGACGGCACTCTATGTCTATGGAGTCTATCTCCACTACTGTGCCACCGGCGACTTGGCCTTTCTAGAGGAGACTTGGGACTCTGTCCAGAGGGCCTGTGAATATCTGGAGAGAATGCAGAACTACTCTGGACTAGTCTATACTCAAGCCTCTTTACATGAGTGGTCTGGCGTAAGCCAAGGCTATGAGCCATGGACCCAGGCCTGCAGTTACGCTGCCTTCGTTTCTGGATCCAGAATCGCAAGAGTTTTGGGACAGTTATCCAAAGCCTCTGAGTGGGAGGCAGCCTCAGAGAGAATAAGGTCTGGAACCCTCAACTACCTATGGAACCCGGCCATCGATTCCTTCAGTGGAAGGTTTCATCGAGGAAAACAGTACACTTGGGCAGACATCAAGATGATTACTCCCTTCCTCTTTTACACTCCTCTACTAAACGCTTCAGACTGGAGACTGAGGTTCACTTACAATTATCTTCTAGAGAATCTGAATGACCCGGAAATCGGAGGCATATGGAGATACCAAAAAGGTGCCGGCCAGCCAATGGTTCCAGAGCGGTGGAACGGAGGATACGGCCCATGGTTTACATACACATGCTGGTTTGCCCTCTTCAAGCTGGCGAATGGAGAAGTCGACGAGGCTTTCGACTGGATCCTATGGTGTAAGGAACACGCCACCGCCCAAGGCCTATTCTCCGAGCATATATCAACCTATCTCTGGGACTATCTCTACCAAGATTCTGCAAAAGCCACGCGATCCTACTACGGAATAGGCACCTTCGGAGGATGGATCGCCTATACCTTAGCTTCTATCTTCATCAGAATTGTCGACCCATCCGGGTTAAACCTCTATCCCTACATTCCCTCCTATTGGAACTCCATGAACCTGACCTTCACCTATAAAAAAACAACATTTACCGTCGTGATAAGAGGTCAGGGTGCTATTGACAAAATAATGATTGATGACGAGGCTATACAAAGCCTCAGAATCCCGGATAAGTACTACGATCAAGACTCACATACAATATTGATAAACCTGACCAAGCCAGTCCCACCATCGCCATATATCAAGGAATCACACATCTTGAATTTACTGGACTCATCTTATGATTATGATAGTGAGGCCCTAAGTCTGGAGATAAGTGCTCCATATCTACTAGACTCGACTGTACAGATCGTCTCACCGAAAGAGCCGATCGTTGTCTACGTCAACAATGTTTCTGCTCCTCGATCCCAATCCTTAACCACTCTAAGCTCCTATGATGTGGGCTGGATGTACAACTCAACTGAGAAGCTCTTGTACATCAAGATTAGAGCTTCTGTGAACCCCATTACTGTGTCTTCCATATTCAGTTGTTCGCTGACTGTGAGAACAACAGACTATTACAATGCCGCCCTACCCGACTCAGTAGTAACAATCTCTTGGCCTAACGGCACCGAAATACAGGTCCAGAGATCTGATGGCGAAGGGTATGCACATCTCTCACATCTATCAAAAGGAGCCTACAATATGCGCGTGGAGCATAGGGGGGTGATCTATGAAACATGGGTCAAGCTTGAGACAGCCACTACAAGCCTCATGGCAAAGCTTGAAATCGTTGGCTTCTTCTTTGCGACACCTATAACCAAGGCAGAAGTGGATATTGCGTTAATCTTATTGACCGCTCTAGCAGCAATCTATGTTTTCCGAAGATATAGAACTCCCCTGGAGAGGATAGTCTGCAACTTAACGAAAAAACCAGGTTCAAAGATTAAGGATCAGAGGTGAATGCCCCTGGAAGTTGTATGGTTAGATAAGATAGAGAAGGAAAAAAGATTACTGCTCTCATTTCTAGGGCTAACGGCTATCAGCCTCCTGATCTGCTCTCCAAGACTCTCAGAAGGCGTTCCAATGGGCGTAGATTCATCCAGTCACGTTTTTCAAGTTCTGTATCTATATGAGAGCTTCAAATCGACTGGGAAGATACCACTATGGTGCAATTTATGGTATTGCGGCTTCCCGTTCCTCCTTTTCTACCCGCCTCTGAGCTACCTCCTCGCCTTCACACTAGCCTTAGCCGGCGTCTCCCCCATCTTATCCTACAAGATCGTGGAGACCTTCTTCTTTGTTGCGACGCCTTTCACCATCTACTTCCTCGCTAGAACACTAAACCTCGGTAGGCGCGAGGCCCTTGTAGCGGCATTTGCCTTCAGCCTGATACCCGGAGTGATGGCGAATCTAATATTCTGGGACAGGTATCCAACGATAGCCGCCATCCCTCTGGTTACCCTACTATCTGCCTTCCTGATACGTTATTTGAAGAACAAGGGATCTAAAGACCTGATCCTGACCACTCTCACCTTCAGCCTTCTCCTTCTGACCCATCACTTTTCAGCCTACTGCGCTGCTCTCGCAGCTCTATTAATCAGCGCATCGTATCTCTTGCTGAGAAGAAATTGGGAGACCCTGAAGAGAATCATTAAAGTGGCAACATTTACCGCAGCCGTCTCTTCTCTACTTGCAGCCTTTTGGATCATCCCATTCTTGCGTTTCAGCAACTACCTCTCAAACAACCCCTTCACCAACGGAGACGTGTGGGACAACTTTCTGCCTCTAGAACACTGGGACAAGATGCTCTACAAATTCCACAATTTAGGCTTGATGCAATGGCTTCTCGCAACATACACCCTAGCGTTCTTTGTAGCCTGTTGGATAGATAAGGGACATACTTCTCCAAGATCGAGGCTAATCTGCTTCATGCCTTCTCTCTTCGCTTTATCCGCACTTCTAATCGGGCCTCTCTACGTCTGCTTTCACCCAATAGAGTTGATCCTCATAGCTGCCGTCTCCATCATAGTCCCTATATTGCTGATTTCATCGATTAGGAATATAGGAGCAGAAGGAAGGTTTTCCATCGTCATGTCCGTTGGCTGGTTCTTCATATTCGCATGGCTAGGTTTCGGAAGCCACGCTTTACTATTCCAGCTTATACCCTACTGGCAACGTCTGGACACATTCCGCTTCGCCCTTTATGCCTGCATCCCTGAATGTATTTTGGTCGGAAAACTCAGCCCTGCGCTAACATCTGCAAAAATTTTCAAAGAAGGTGGAAGAACCTCAGCCTCCCAAAAACCCCGCTTTTCGCCAAAAATAGTTCCCTTTCTGCTTGTTACAGCCATGCTTGTAGCAAACACCTTCGTTGGGTACTTCGTAATAGCCGACGATTTCTCTTACCGCAGCAACGGCGTGGTTTCGGCAGGGGTTATTGAATATTTCAAAAAACAGGAGGATCAAGCCAGGATCCTTCCGATAAGATGTCCCGATTGGGTTTTCATTCTCCCGCTTTATGCTAATAAACCCATTGTAGATGGCTGGTACCCTCAAGCCAAGGTTTTGCCCCTTTTAGTTAACATAGATGACTACACATTGAACGAGCTGTCGAAGACCTACGGTGACGATAAGAACGAGAGCGCTAGGATCGCGATCTGGAGAACCCTAATATCAGAACATTCATTATTAGGTATTGAGTGGGTGATGATTCCAGAAGACGTAATGGTAGAAAATGAGACGCTCAGCTCTCTTTTAATGGGGGATAACCAAGACTTTCACATGGCTGCGAAAATCGACGGGATATTAATATACGAGACAAGCGCTTCTCAATCGCTTGTACAGACTGAAGCCAGACTGCTTACGTCGCCTACTTGGAGTCCCGACAAAATAACGATCATCTTAGAGACAAATAGAAGTGCATCCATCGTAGTGAAGGAGGCATACTTCCCAGAGTGGACTATCCAAACAAATGCGAGTTCAGCGCAGTTGACAAAAGATGACAATGGATTCATCAAAATTCAAATTGCGCCAGTAATGGACTCAAACGCCTATGAGGTGAACCTCGTCTATGAAAGGCCCTATGAATGTTATCTCTACCTACTTTCGACATTCGCGTTTCTATCCCTCATGATAGGCTACATCACATTTACTTGGAGGAAGAAAGAATGGCGTCTAAAAAATGGGAAATAGTGACAACAGTTCTATTAATCGCGACCTTCTTTTCCTTATCCATTCTGTTTTACCAAGTATATCTGCATGTTCCCTACGAGCCGGAAATGACGATCCAGAGCCTGTGTCGAAGACCTTTAAAAGCACTTACTATAGCCTCTGGAGTCGCGCACGAGCGTATATATGTTTCTTATTCAAGTGCCGACTTTTGGCCCTTAACTCCCTTCATAGGGCATTACTACCCTCTGGGAGGATGGATGACGTGGGTGAGCGCAGACTCAAAGGTCCTTCTCAATAAATATTATACAATTATGCCTGACGAAGAAACAATATTATGCTTCACTTGGATTAGAGGTCCATTTCAGGCAAGTGATATTGACTACGAAGACTACGGGGGCGAGGTTATTCGACTATGGGAAAATGACAGGGTCTTTGTCACTATCTGGGGGAAAAAAACCGCTGAGGTCTTAGACTTCATAAACCTTACTCTCAATCACCTAGACTCCTACTTAAACGAAAAGTGGAACAGTCCATACATCTACACGGATACCATTGAAAATGTAAAATCAAGAATGCTGACGCATAATGGTTACATAGAGGTCTACCCAAACCTACCTAACTTCTGGTCCGACGACACGGGCAAACTCGTCACTGCGTTAATAGACTACTACAATAAGACTGCAGACAAAAACGTTCTAGATTTGATCTGGCGGTGCAACCAATTGCTCTTCGCTGCACAGAACGATTTAGGTCACTTCTGGACCCGAAAATACGTTGGACCAGTCTACGTTAGTACAGAGCATGAGTACGAGAAGACCACAAGTGTCCGGAACTGGCTTGTCGAGTTCAACTACATTGAAGAAACTCCATGGTTCAGAAGGGATGGATGTGACACCGAGTTTAGGTGGGAGCCAAAGATACGGCTCTCTCCAAGAGTAGAAATTAAGCCAAACGGCGCCACGGCTTATCAAACCAAGTTTCTAAAAGATTATGATCAGAGATCTGTAACGATAGTAACGCAGACAGAGGAGAACGTTACCGTCTGTTTACAGTATGAAGACAGCTCTTTCCCAACATTATCTGTCTATGTGTCCGTTCTGAAGGCCGAACCGAGTGTAAAGATCTGGTTCACATACGATTCGAAGACTGATTTGGAAGATCTGGTTTTTTGGTACGGCTTCGAGTCGCTTGAAGACTTCTGGCTTGAGAACGGAGCTAGTGGTGTCGGCCCAAGATACTGCTACACTCAGGGCAGAGTTCTTAGGAGGAACGATCAAAACCCCATGCTGATTACGAACGAAAGCGTGAACTCACTAGTCCTCTTCGATAACGCAACCAGTCTTCGAGGCAGAATGATACTTCTAGTCTTTAAGGATACTCCCGACGCCATTTACGACTGCTTCTCTAATGGAGACGCCGACGGAGATGGCTACAGAGAGTTTGACCACCTCAGTCTGAAATACGAGCTAGGTTCAGCAGAAGCGGGATTGAGCAAAACCACAGGAAGCATCTTTCTTGTGCCCTTCTACGATGCCGATGCTTGGCAGTGGAGAGAAACAATCGAAAAAATCTGTTTAAGGATCACTAGAAATCTTCTCGAGTCTGGGCGCACAGGATTCATGGACTTTGAACTATCTGATATCCGTAATCAAGCCCCGGTAATAGAATCGCTATTAAACTCTGCTCTCTTCTGGACAAAAACTCCGCATAGTTTACGTGCCAACGCGTGCTTCGAGATCGGCAAGTTTGGGCTTGATTCCTACCTGAAATCTATCGTTCTAGGTCGAGTGCTGAGTGGATACGAGATCGGGTACCTCCTAATGGCATGTAGCCATGCCTACCATCTAACCTACAACGAGAGTTACCGGGTATGGGAAAAGCAACTTGCCGACCAAATAATTGCCCAACAGATCTTGAATCCTTCCGACCTCCGTTACGGTGGATATATTGACAGCCAGGCCATCCAAGCCTGTCACCTAGATGTTGTAGCCATCTTCCTCACTGCTTTAAAGTATGCTTATGATGACTTCGGCGACCAAGCTTACTTTGAAAGTGCCAGAAGGTGTATAGAGAAGTGGATACACTTGGATAAAGAGCAAGGCGCTTGGGGTTATCGCGATAGTTTTTTCGCAACGGATGGAGGAGGCCAGACCAATAAGCAGGGAATTTTAATAAAAGCTCTTGTGTTATGGGGATACAAAGATATGGCTAAGACCGTCGCCGAATTCTTCTTTAAACACCTTGTCCCGCCCTACGGACTAGCTCCAGTAGCACCAACCTTCAATGATCCTTGGGGTGCGTCATGGGACATAAACTCTGAGACACTTGCATGGTCGTTGGATGGGTTGATAAGTTTAAGAGAAGTAGTCTAAAATGATTCAAATTTATCGATCTTACGAGGCAAGCTCAAAAATAAGAGGTTGGCAGAGATCCTCTCTCTTTTCTGCTTAATTTGGTGTTAAAGATTTCATCGTACTTGATTAGTTTTTGGGCATATAGTCTAAAAGATCCTAGCACAAGTTTTTATGCGCATTTGGTTGGCGCTGGGATACTTCATATTTCCATGATATTGCAAGACTTGGCTACGGTATTAAACCTGAGTTCTACGCCTTCCCTCCGCTGTTTCCCATATTAATAAAGTTACTCAGTTTCTTTACAGACGATCTAGCAGTAAGTACCTTGATCATTGGAAGTGTTTTCCATCTTCTTACAATCTATTTATATCTGGCCAAGACTCTCAGTAAAGAAAATGTCTTGTTGGCAGTGATTCTTTTTTACTTCGCGTCTTTAATTTCTGTATACCTCTTTATTTCGTGGGTTTTTATCGGGTAGTTCCTACAGTATGAAGATAGTTTTATAATGCGCCACTTCACATTTGACAGAAATGAAGTTTTAAGCGCGCGAAGAGACAATGAACCGCGATGTTCAAAGGACTTACCTCAAAAAAGTGGTGTATTGTCTTAGTTGGGCTATCTATACGGCTTTGCGTTGCCCCTTTCACTGGACATCCTTGTGACATGGAGCTCTGGGAGAGCTTCGGCCAGCGTTTTATAGTGGGAGGAGTCAACCCATATGCTATTTCCTTTGCATATCCACCACCTTGGATCCTAATAACTGGCCTCATGTACAGCATTTATCTTCTCTTCCCGAGTGCCCCATTGTTGAGCTTCATTTTAAAGTTGCCAATCATCATCGGAGACCTGCTGGTTGGAATAACTCTCTTTAATATAGTTTTTCATATGACCGGAGATCGAAGAAAGGCAGAACAGGCCATTGGACTTTACATGCTTAATCCTTATGTAATATGGATATCAAGTATCTGGGGGATGTTCGACTCTCTACCAGCTCTATGCACCCTCCTCGCCTTCATGTACTTTGTTGACAGAAAGAGGGGGGTTAGCGCGATCTTTTTAGGGCTTGGAATAGCTTTCAAATACTATCCCATCTTGCTGTTGCCAATTGTTCTGTTGTACGAATGGAAGCATAAGAGAGTTAATGAGGCATTCCGGTACTTTTTGTATGCGCTTATGCCGCTATTCGTAGCTTCCGCGCCTTTTCTAGTAACCGATTGGAAGAATTTTGTCGGTCAAGTTGCCACCGTTCCTTTAATGATCTATCGTTGGCCAAGTACACCAGCGTCTTTTTTCGCTTTCATCTATGTATTTAGAGACGCGTGGCCTGCACTATTTGATTATTTTATGGTTAACTCCTGGTTGATGAACATTTTGAGTTTTGGTCTTTTTTTGGCGATTTACATTAAAATAACTTCAACGTTGCATCGCCAGAATTCAGCTTCTCTACCAAGGATGTTAAATACCGGATTCTTGACGGTGCTTCTGGCCATCCTTTTCAGTTCTAAAATGGTCTGTGAGCAGTATTTTCAGTGGGTCGTGCCTTTCATAATACTCGACTACATTATCTTTAATGGCGAGAATAAACGTCTGTTCAACATCTTATGGCTAGCATTTTTCATATTTTTTATCATAAATGTTCCATTCTACAACTTCGTTTTGGACGTCCAAAAAAGGGAATATTCTTACACGCTGTTTCTTAAATCGGTGGTGGACTGGTATGAGTACTCTGTGCCGGGCATCTGTAAGTCAACCACCCTTTTCGCACTTGGCATAACAATAAGCATAACTTGCGCTTGGTATATTTACAGACTCTTGAAAAGCATTAAACCATCGACATATACTAAGACAACATAGATGTCTAAGTCGAGACAGGTTTTTATGAGGTCGTTTATTAGGCCTGGTCTCCTTTGTGGGAATTTTTTTCCTGACATTGTTCTTGGCCTAAACCAATGGCAATGTATTTTAGTTCTCTTGAAAACTCTGAGGGGTTGTAAATTCTTCTCCCGTCAATCATAATTGGTCTCTTCATATGCTTTAGAAATATACTTGGCTTCAAAGTCTTGAACTCACTCCACTCTGTAACGACCATGCAACAATCAGCGTTCTTCAAACATTCGATCGAGGAGGGCGCGAAATCTATCTTTCCATCGAAGATGGATTTTGCATTCTCAGTGGCTATCGGATCATAAGCGCATATTGAGGCCCCTTCTCTAAGGAGGAGGATTATTATGCGGATCGATGGAGCCTCACGCATGTCGTCCGTGTTAGGTTTGAAGGATAGGCCCAGAATAGCCACTTTCTTGCCCTTCAGACTACCAAGTTCTTGTCTTGCTAGCTCAACCATTCTCTTTGGCTGCCCTTCATTTACCTCAAGAACTGACTCTAGTAGGGAAGGACGATAACCTAGATTTCTAGAGAGGCTGACTAGAGCCTTTACATCCTTTGGAAAACAGGACCCACCAAACCCGACCCCCGCTTCCAGAAAAAGAGGGTTAACTCTATGGTCCATGCCGACAGCCTTAGCCACTTGAGTTACATCAAGGTTAGGTACTCTTTCACAGATGTTGGCTATAGAGTTGATGAAGGATATTTTTGTGGCCAATAAAGCGTTACTTGCGTATTTTACCATCTCAGCCGATGCAGGGTTCATCCTCAGAATCGGCACACGGCCGTTGTAAAAATCTTTGTAAAAATCCTCTAAGGTCTCTCCAGATCTCTCGTCATGTTCACCGACAACCACTCTGTCTGGTTTTAGAGTGTCATGAATTGCAGAGCCCTCACGCAGAAACTCTGGGTTCATGCATAAACCAAAGTCTTTACCAGCTTTCTTCCCCGAATTTTTTTCCAAGATGGATTTTACGACGTGTTTAGTCGTACCGGGAGGAACGGTGCTCTTCACAACAACCAAATGATAACCATCTTTCTTCCGTAGCGCCCCTCCAATCTCTCTCGCCGAGTTTTTGACGAAGTGTAGATTTACGCTGCCATCTAACGTGCTTGGCGTCCCCACGGTGATGAAGGTAATTTCTGAATCTAGGACAGCCCCCTCACGATCCAAGATCGCACGTAAGTTACCGCTTTTGATCGCCTTCTTTAGAAGCCCGTTCAAATGTGGTTCATAGAACGGAGACGCCCCCCTCTGAATGAGTTTAACGCTCTCTTCTCTAATATCAGATATGGTAGTTTTGTAGCCCCTGTTTGCAAAACACACCGCTGTGCATAAACCGACATACCCGGCCCCAACAATCGAAATCTTATGCAAGCTATCAATCTCTCCTTACCAGTATATGGGTTTGCTTTAAGAAAGCTTGTTAGATTATCATAATATAATTTAACGATCACAACAATAAATTGGTTAAATGCAATCCAGACACGGCTGTAACTTCCTACATTGGTGGTGGCAAGTACGAAGATATGTATGGTGACGGCGTGTTACACTCCATCTAAAGGTGGCATCGAGAAGACTGTGAGTGAGCTTACGGGACAACTGTTGAGAAAAGGCCATCGCATTCACATAATAACTTCCAGCCGTGGACTAGATCCAACGCATTTTTATCATGAGAAACAAAAAGACTTAGAGGTCACACGGTATCCTGAAACAATCTTCTTTTTTGATTGCCCAATAAATCCAAGGATTGCCGCGCATGTCCTAAGAAGCGACTACGATGTGCTTCATGTTCACGGGGTTACTCCGACGATAAGTGATCTGGCTATAGTCTTAGGGAAAATAAAAGGAAAGCCTGCTGTCCTTACTTACCATTGCAGTCCCGTGCCAGATTATGGAAGAGGTTGCGGGCATTTTCTGAGTAAGTTATACATGAAAATATTAGATCGTATAATAGTTAATCTTACAGACAGAGTCGTTGTGACAACCAAGTCGTTCGCAAAAGCTAATTCCACTATCAAAAATGTTTTGAAAAAAGTAGTGGTTGTCCCGTGGGGAGTGGATGCTTCAACAAGAAGAATATCACTGAATTATCCTGATGAAGACCCCAAAATAAAAGTGCTTTTTGTTGGACAGCTAAAAAAGTACAAGGGGATAAAGTATCTTATCAAGGCCATTAAACTCCTCTCTGAAGAAGAGCTTCCATTAAATTTGACCATCGTTGGTGGAGGACCCGAAAAACGATCATTGGAAAATTACGCAAGAAATCTAGGAGTTAATGCAAAATTCACAGGCATTGTTTCAGATGAGCTTCTTCCTTCACATTACTCTGACGCTGACATTTTCGTTTTACCTTCAGTAAGCGGAAGAGAGGGGTTTGGCTTAGTTATCCTAGAAGCCATGTCGTATGGAAAACCAGTTATTGTAACAGACATCCCAGGACCAAACGAAATTGTGAAGAATGAATATAATGGGATACTTGTACCACCCAGAGACCCAGAAGCCCTAGCGAAGGCCATTAGAACAATAGTGTCCAACTCGGAACTCCGGCGCACCCTCTCCATCAATGCGAGAGAAACTGTTAAGAGGTTCTCTTGGGAGGAAGTCGGAGAGAAATATGAGGGCATTTACAAGTCTATTATTCATCAAGAATAAGTGCAAACCGCGCGCGATCAGCTTCGACAATCTAAATGTAGTTGAGCACTCCATTGAACAGAATATGCATATTCAGTCACAAAACATTCATTCCGCCAACTTCTGGTCACAACATAGCCTTATTTAACATGCTCAACAGCCTTGTGAAAGAGGGAGTTATCGTAGATTTCTACACGTATGGTCAAAAATTTTCAGAGTCCCGATATAGCGGAATAAATATTCATATTTATCCATTTCCAAGTCTAGCCAAAGTCCTATTTCGAAACAGGTTTTTTAGAAGATTAATGGATCGTGCAAACAGCCATGAGGCTTACTTATGTCTGTCGTCTTTGGCTCCGCACTTTGTTTCATTTGCAAGAGAAGAATTAGTGAACAGCAATTTTGTTTTCGTAGAGCATATTTGGTCTAGCCTCTTTCCAATCATATATGCCAAACTCTTCAGAAAGCCAGCGATCCTCGTTGACCGCAACGCCGAAACCGTTTTATCCAAGCGCCTCCTAAAAACTCATGCATCCAAATTAACAAGACTTCTATTATTTCTGAGGCTCACGTATACGTTCTTGCTGGAAAAGCTTGCCTGCTCATTAGCGACTAAGGTTTTTGTGACCTCAAAAAATGACATGGCTGCGGTTAGCAAGCATCTTGGAATTCCAGTTAGTAAAATAGATGTTTTTCCACCAGGCATAGAAACCTCGCGGTTGAAAATGAACAATTCTCTGGGTCAAGCCTTCAGAAGAAAACTAAACGTTCCGAGCCAAGCTCCGATTGTCTGTTTCTTGGGAGACATGACCACGGTTCCTAACTACATGTCCGTTAAATATATAGTTGAGCATATTTTTCCGGAAGTGTCGGCAAACCTTCCTGAAACTTGTTTTTTGATTATCGGCCGTTGCGGAGAGTCTTCCCGCTCTTTAACTAAAAGCCCAAGAATAGTTTTTACTGACGAGGTTCCAGATCTCATACCCTTATTGAGTGCGGTAGACATCTGCATAGCCCCCTTGAGTTTGGGCTCAGGGATCAAACTTAAAATCTTGACCTATTTCTCATTTGGGAAGCCTGTCATATCCACACCTATTGGCATAGAAGGCATAGGGGCAAAGAATGGAGAGGAAGCGATTGTTTGTGGTCTGAAGGATTTTTCAAAGGAAATATTGAGACTGGCCTTGAATCCTGAATTGAGGTCTACGCTGGGTGAGAATGGGCGTAAGTTTGTAGAAGACAATTATGATCAAGATTTGATCACAAAGCGTTTAATAGCGGCTCTGAGAGAGGTTGAGCTTTGAGAGTCCTACAGGTTTGCCCAATTTTTCATGAGCGGATGGCGAGCGGGGTTGGTCTTCACGTCCTAAACATCTCGAAGATGTTAAAGAAGATGGGACACGATGTCCAAGTTTTTTCATCAAACATGCTCAAAGAGGGATCTCGGGAGACTGTATCCGAATCCAAAGAGGTCGAAGGTGTTAGGGTTAGACAATTTGATGTCTTCAAGATACCAAATATTTCTTCAGGCTATGTTCCATCGCCCTCGATGGTTAAGGCTCTGCTAGATTGGGATGCGGATGTTGTTCATGCCCACTCTTACTCATACTTTCCAACATATACATCTGCTTTGGTGAGAGTTTTTAAAGAAAGACCACTGGTTTTGACTACGCATCAGCCTCCAACGGAGACGGCTTTCAAGAGCAAGCTACTTATGAAAGTGTACAATCGTAGCTTAGGACGTCTTTCTTTGAGAAGAGCAGACATGATCATCGCAGTAACGAGGTTAGAAGCGGACTTTCTAGTTAAAGTTGCTGGAGCAGACCCTAACAAGATAACGGTCATACCAGAGGGCGTAGATCTGAACCTGTTCAAACCCAAGACCGATAAGTTAGAACCGGAGAACATCATATTGTTCGTAGGAAGGATCGCACAAGAAAAGGGTTTGATATACTTGATCAAAGCGGTACCCAGAGTTACCAAGGTGTTTCCATCTATATCAGTTTTGATAATTGGTGAGGACCAGGGAATTCAAGAGAACCTTATGAAGGCAATTGAAAACCTTAGAGTTGGAAAAAAAATACACTTCTTAGGGCCAAAATTTGGATATGAACTCGCGAGAACTTACCGAAAAGCAAGAATCTTTGTGTTACCATCCATTTATGAGACATTTGGTTTAGCGATCTTGGAGGCGATGGCATCCGGCCTACCGGTCGTGGCCACAAGAGTAGGAGGCATTCCAGAACTCGTCGATGATGGCAGCAATGGCATGTTGGTCAGTCCTAGAAGCCACGAGGCTTTGGCTGAGGCGATCATAAAACTTCTATCAGACCCCGATTTATCTCTAGACATCAGCAAGAGAAACCAGGTGAAGGCCAAACGATACTCTTGGGAGAGTGCCACCGAGAGAATAGAAGGGATCTACAAGGATTTATGCTAACCGTAGAAAAGATGCCCGTTATGTAGTCTTGCCAAGTTCTCATATAAAAATGAAAAACGAGAAACATTATGGTGCGATCTAATGAAGAAATGACTGATCTCTTAATATTTTTAAGAGAAGGGGTTTACCACAGAAGGTTGATCAACTGAACCTCGGTGAAGATTATGCCGACATTGGAAGAGTGCAAGAAAAAAGTTGGGCGACTGGTTCAAGCAAAGAAATTTTACAACGAAAGAAAACACATCCCAATGAAGATACTCTTTGCGTTCATAGAACTCGGAGAGGCAGGAAACGCTTGGAAGAAGAGAATGCCAGAAGAAAGTGTAGCTGAAGAGTTGATCGACGTGATTTTCTATGTCCTCGATGCTTGGAGATTGGCATGCCCAAATCTGAACCCAGACGAAGTATTTGATTCAAAGTGGCGGAAGAATATGAGTAGGCCTATGATGTATGGGGAAGGCTACAGATCGCTTGATGATGAAAAAGATCATATAAAAAGCAACTAGGACAAAAAGGCGAAAGTTGAAAACGTAAAGCCACATTACATGCGCCACACGATCTGACTACACCTTACTCACGAACGCGCTGAGCCTTTTAAGAGCAGTAATTTGCTCCTTGTTTCCCAAATTAGCCTGCTTCACAGCATTTTCTAAAACATCGATCACTTCGTCATAAGTGGTTCTATCAACCGGGTATGGAACTCCATCCTTTCCTCCAACGCAAAAACTGTACTTTACAGGGTCTTTCCAGCTTGGCTTTTCGCCGTAAACCAGTTCGGAGATCAGAGCGAGAGCTCGCACTGTAGCTGGACCCACTCCTCGAACCCCCAGAAGCTCTTCATAGTTTTTTGGCTGAAAATCGTAAGCCCTCTTAACCGCGTTCCAGTTTAGGTTCTTAGGGAGGTAAAGAAAGTCAACAGCATAATCTTCCCATTGCATGTTAGGAATCCATTTCTTAAGAGAATCTTGATAGGCTGGACGAATCGATTTTAGCATTCTCAGAACTTTTCTAGGCTCCTCCTTCATGATGTCGGTTGATGTTCTCCTGCAATCTTCACTCTCCTCTGCGGTCATGTCTAACACGACATCTCTCTTCACATCACCCACAATGGCCTCGTGGGGCTCAACCACAAAGTTGTGGATGTGCTCCGATAGCCAGTGATACCGCCTAGCGTAGCAACTCCTAGGATCTAATCCTTGCTGGACTACACACCAGTCTCCACGCTCTGTAAGTACAAAGGCATGGTGATAGAGTGGGTAGCCAGCTTGGATAGCGGCATTGTCGACCTTGGCGCTCATTCGACTAGCGTACCTTAACGAGTCAATTTTTTCGGTGGAAAGGCCAAGTTTATCTCCCATTTGGCCGATTTCGGTTGGAGTCCGTAGAGACGCCTTACCCTTGCCTCCACATACAGCAACACCATGCTCCTCAGGATTTAGCGCGATTTTGAGTGCCCCGCAGGTAACCGTCGTTGTACCGCTGGAGTGGTAATCGTATCCCAAGACGCATGAAAAGGCCTGAAACCAAAAAGGATCCGAGAGCCTTCTTAAAAATTCCTTATGACCAAATTCTTGGATTAAGACCTCAGATATGCTTCTGCTCAATCTAACCATGTGTCTGAACAACCATGGCGGCGTCCTTCCTCCATGCAGGGGCAGCTCAGCAATTCCAGCCCTTTTCAATTCATTCACCAACAAAAAGCACGTTCTTTCACTTCACAAAAACTGAGGATGTCAACCTCATCTTAGTTCCCATACTCCGTCTTTGCAACTGAATCTCCTTTCTGGATCAGTTGCTAAAATGACGGCCAAATGACGCGGAGTCAGTATGTCGAAGCCCAGCGCATTCAATTTTGTAAGAAGCTGGTGCACACTCATACCTCTCCCCTCAGATAGAGTGATACTGGAGGCTTCCCTGATGTTCTTTATCTCCGTAATTGGAAGGGCCTTCTTAACAACCTTCACCGTCCTCCACTCCTCCATAAGCGTATCGTAGATCTGATCTGAAGCCTCAATTTCCATGTATTCGCCTAGGACGTCAGCTAACTTCTGTGCTATTAGATGATAGCACAAATAAGCCTCGTAGTCTATGACGCGAAAGTAAAAATCGTCGCATGTGCAAAAATTGGCCTCTGGAATAACATGATAATCTCTCTCCTTCCCAACCACAATCCAAACAATCCTGCCACTCGGCCTGAAACAGTATCTTTTAACCCTCCCTTCCTTGAGAATCTTGTACGCATTGTCAAACCTGTTTCCGAAGATCTTTGAGAGTAGCAAGATCTGATCGTTTGTCAAACCATTCTTGCGCATATCTTCACAGAGCTTTTCAAAGACAAGAGAGCCCATTTCCAACTACAACCTCACCACGTTTTTGCAATGAACACTGCGAGAGAGAACGCGCCTTTAGCATCCCAATACAAGTTTGATCGAGACACGATAGAAAAGTTTTGTCCTCACATACTTTTGATATTATTGCTGAGCCCCCATTATGTTCGCACGCTCCAAGCAAAATCAAAAGTGAGACTGAACACGCCCCAGCGCTCCGACATAGGAGCCATCAAGAAAATACAGCTCAGAACTTCCAAGATCAACACAGCCAGAACGCAAAACCGGACCAATCAACCTACCACCAGCTCGATTAACAGCTAGGCCTCCGAGCAGATCATTAAACGCAGGCACAATAATTAACTCAGGATCACTTACGCTACACCCAAACTTCTCTCTAAAAACCTCTCTAGAAGAAACATCACCCAGCTTCACCTTCAAACGCTTAAGATAAGCTCCAGCCAAAACGCTCCCATCACAACGAGCCTTAACCCAGACCTGCCTAACAATAGAGAAACCATACTTATCATAAAACCTCACGACTGGATGTATGTGACTCATAACTAACACGTCCGCCGCCAACACATCCTGCGAAGGCCAGGCGTGACCATGAAACAGACCAACTCTCCTCTTCCCCCCGACAAGCATACCACCAGAAGGAACCATTCGTACCTGACTGGGAATAAGGGGCTCCAGATCTCCGTCATGATTGCCAACGACGACCGATATGTTTTCAACAACCTTCAAAACAGACTCAAAAAAACCAGGAATGTCTCTCCATTCCTCCAAGCTGATCTTAGGGATCGCTTGCTTCACATCACCTAAGAACACCAAAACATTTGGCTTGTACTCATCGATCACACTCAAGAGCTTCGATAGCATCTTGGGCGTTTGAGATGGAATATATATTCCACTTTCAGCTAACTCGTGCTCAAAACCGATGTGGAAATCCGCTACTATCAATATCCGTTCTGAGGCTTCCTCAAACAACAACGCTGGATAAGGAACACATAACTTTAAACCGTTGATGACTCCACCCCTCCCTCATGCATGCTATTCTTGACCTCTACTTCAAGCTCAGGCATGTAAATACACGTGGTGGGGCCGCCCGGATTTTCAACCAACATCGACCCGTTGATGCAGGCATTTGAACCGGAGTCTAGAGGAGTCCCGGCTCCAAACAAGCACAGCGAAGCTCCCGAGCCTCCAAGCCTAGACCAGACTAGCCGACGGCCCCTCGCATACTAGTTCTCTTTTTCTTCTTCAAAGAGTCAGAAAAGGAAATATTGGAGTCAACTTAATTAACTTTTGCACAACAACAGCCGCCTTTCACAATCGAAATGCTTTTTGCATCGACGACCGAATTTGCCTCTAAACTATTTAAAGGTGTTCGCTGGAATCAAGCAATTGTTGCATATGGATCAAATAATTCAGCAAGATCTCTTCAAAGGTCTTAGCAGACTCTTTCTAAAAGAGAAGTTTAAGGGATTAAGCGGGTTTGAATTAAAAAGAACAAATGCTATACTTTATGACTAGATCAATACTAGTATATTTGAATGCTCAACGACAGGAGGTAACCCTCTGTCTCATAAAAGCAGCTACGACATACTCGGTGCCGCGGCAGATCCTCTCAGGCTTCGAATCTTAAGGCTTCTGAATGCTTACGGACAGCTTGGCTATAGCGAAATTATGACTAAAACAGATTTGGATCCGACCCGAGATGCCGGTAAATTCGCGTACCATCTGAGAAAAATGTGTCGGACATCTCTGATAGCCAAGGATGAAAAAATAAAAAAGTACAAGCTCACTCCTCTCGGCGAGAGGCTGCTCGACTTCGCCAGTAGTTTAGAAGAATATGCCACAAAAAGTGGGGAAGAATTATTTGTTCGAACCTCAAAGCTAGCGATGGAGGAGTTTGACAGGAATAAGATAGCTAAGGCGTTGATAGAAGAAGCAGGAATGCCAGCAAAACTTGCCAACACAATTGCTGAAGAAGCTGAGGCTAGGCTACTCAAGTTAAACGTGGCGTACCTCACGTCGTCACTTATAAGAGAATTCGTCAACATGACCCTGATTGAGAAAGGTTTTCACGAGTACAGAGATAAGCTAGTGCGACTCGGCCTACCTGTATACGACATAACTCAGCTCATAAATGCCACAGACGACTCCCATCAAAACATCGAATCAGTAAACAAGGCGGCAGGCGAGAGTGTACTAAAAGAATACACGCTTCTCAACGTTCTACCGAGAAGCATAGCAGATGCGCATCTTTCAGGAATGATACATATAAATAACATTAGCTACTGGATACTAAAACCCAATGAGTTTCATCACGACCTAAGGCCATTCCTTCAAAGAGGATATGGGTCAATCCAACGCGGATCTGAAGTGACCCTCGACCCTCCAACAACATTTGAGGCTGCACTCTCACTAACTTACAGCTTGATTGAAACATCAGGCACGGAGCTGGCTGGAGAACAAGCCCTCAATTACTTCAATATATTTCTAGCCCCATTCGTAAGAGACCTGACAAAGGACGACGTAAAGAGGACGCTCAGCCATTTCATTCTCAGCTTAAATACAACGCCATCGAGCAAAGAGGTACCAACTGAGGTAACAATCGGTGTAGAACCATTAATTCCTGAGAATCTTGAGGAAGCCACAGCTTTTGGTCCGAACGGCAAGCCAGCCGGCTCTTACGGAGACTACTCCAGCGAGTCGCAGAAGATCTTAGACTACTTGTTAGACATACTCGTCGAAGAAAGCACCCGCGAATGCTTTTTCACTCCGAATTTGATCTTTAACATCAGACGCGAAGCTCTAAAAAGTAGAGAGACGGAAAACCTCTTATTAAAGGTACATGACCTCAGTGCAAAGACTGGGAAGCCGTTTTTTGCAAATTTAGTCCCACAATGGCAAAGAGATGCGCTGTACTTTGCTACTGGAACCAGACTGGCACCGAGCTGGACTAAAGACTGGGAAATTGATACTCTGCGAACAGGAAACTTGGACACTGTTGTGATCAACCTGCCAAGACTCGCATACACGGCTCAGGGAAACGACAATAAACTCTTTGAATCTCTCGGAGACTGCACGAAAAAGGCCGTCGAAGCTCTACAACTAAAAAACCGTGCAATGGAAGATCGCAGGCGTCGATCACTGTTGCCCCACCTATTTCAGCGTATCGCAAGGAAACCCTATTTTAGACTGAAAAGCGCGTCTAACCTCGTAGGCTTCATAGGACTAAACGAGGCCGTTCAAATCCACACCGGTGATTTCGTCTACAGTTCCAGAAAAAGCACAGATTTTGCCGTAAATCTCATCAAAAACCTGTCTCTACGTGCAAAAAAATTATCACAAGAACTTGGTCTTAGAATAGGAGTTTCTCAGGTATCCAATAGCGAGGCAGCCCAAAGGCTTGCGGGTTTGGATGTAGAAAGGTACGGTTGGGAAATTGTTACCGCGCAGGGAACAAAGGAGTCGCCATACTACACGGACCTCGTTGTGATACCATTAGAGGCCAAGGTTTCACTTAGGGATCGTTTGAAAATAGAGAGTGAGTTGCATCAACTAACCTCAGATGGGCATCTTTCACTAATTGAACTTGAGGAGCCGGAGCAAGACCCAGAAAACCTTCTCAAGATGACTAGGAGGATCTGCCTCTCAAAGAATATAGGTGCGTTCGCTTACACAAGAAGTTTTAGTCACTGCAAAAAATGCCGAAGAATTTTTGGCGGACACCCCCAAAAATGCCCGGACTGCAAGTCCACAAATTCGCTTACCTACTACTGCCGTCAATCGGCGAAGTACAAACCTCTAAAATATTGGACAGCAGCAAAGAAGGCGACTGTAGGCAAAAGAGTGCGATACAGAGTCTAGGAAAAAAATGAACTAGGTCTCCGACTGGAGAAGGAGAATTGCCCTCGCTAGGTCGCCCTTGGTTTCTTCTAATGCTCTTCTCGCCTCATCCAAGTTTTTGCCTGTTTGATCTGCAACCAGTTGAACATCCTCATCCGGAATCTTTTCCCTCGCCTCCAAGGCTTCCTCTGTCATGCTACCACCAATGATCTGGAACACTTTTTCGCCCCGCACCTCCATGGAGGTTACCTCTGGGTTTTTAATGATTATTTCTTTGCTATCAGTTTTGATCGTTACTTGTTGTGTGTTCGGCATTTCTTCAACCTTTATGCCCATACGACCCATGTAACGTTTTGCTTGGCGCGATGTGACCCTTCGCATTTTTATCCTTTCTCTCCACTTTCTTTAATATGTTAAGCTCTTGTCGTTTTTATAAAAATCGATCGTGCGACTTATACTTAATCTCATATCGAGAAGAATCGACGGTAACAATGTGAAAGAAACCCTAAAAAATTTGAAGAAACGATAGATGACTCTAAGATGGACTGCGAAATCTGTGGTAAAGGAATACACGGAGAACCGCACAAGATAATGATAGATGGAGTAAAGCTTATTGCGTGCGGTGAGTGTGCGAAAACCTCGTCCTCAAGGTGGGCCCTCGAATCAAAACCAGCTTTAAGAAAGAGATCCCTATTGAAACGTCCTTTGCTCAAACCCAGACCGGTAAAGGTGGAAGCATTCGAAGAGCTGGAGCTAGTGGAGGATTATGGTTCACTGATTAGAAGGACGAGGGAGAAATTCGAAATTAGTTGCGAGGAATTGGGAAGGAAGATTGGTGAGAGGGTGTCTGCTCTTCGAAAAGTTGAAATGAACAAGATGGTCCCTGATCAAAGACTTGCTAGAAAGCTCGAGCATTTTTTGAGAATAAAGCTCCTTGTAAAACCTTCTACTGAGATTGCGGAACGTAAACCTGTTCAAAAGCCCTATGAACTCACTTTTGGGGATGTTGTTTCGATTCGAAAGAAAAAGGATGTTAGATGTTGAGGATGCGGGCGATCACAGTTCAGAGAAGGAAGCGGGGTGAGCACCCGAGTCTAGATGAGCTCAAAAGTTTAGCGGAGTCCGCAGGTTATGTTGTTGTCGGTTCTATCGAACAAGTACGCAAGCCTGATTCAGAATATCAGATTGGTGCGGGAAAGGCTGCTGAGCTGGCGAGGCTGGTCCAGGATCTCAGGGCTGATAGACTAATATTTGACAACAGCCTCAAAACGATTCAATCTTACAATCTTGCAAAGATTACTGGAGTAGAAGTCATAGATCGTTTTCAGTTGATACTCGAGGTTTTTGTTAAGCAAGCTTCTACTGAGGAAGCCAAGTTACAGATACAGCTGGCGAAGCTCCGCTATCAGCTTCCCCGCGCAAGGGAAAGTGTAAGGCTGTCGAAGATGGGGGAGCAACCTGGTTTTTTGGGACTTGGCAAGTACGAGGTTGACGTTTACTATGAGGCCATAAAGAGGCAAATAACGCAGATTAAGGGTAAATTGAAGAGGATTCGAAGGAAACGGGGGTTACACCGGGTTCGCAGGCTTGATCTAGGATTTTCACTTATTTCCTTAGCAGGGTACACCAACTCTGGGAAAAGCACGCTGTTCAACGCCCTTACTGAAGAAAGGGTACCTACCAGTCTTGGACTTTTTACCACTCTTTCAACAACAACTAGAGCTGTGAAACTCGATGGGAAGAGGGCGCTGATAACGGACACTGTTGGATTTATTGACCGCTTGCCGCTGGTGTTAGTAGAATCGTTCCATTCAACCCTTGAAGAAACTATCCTTTCAGATGTGATTGTTCTAGTCGTGGACGCGAATGAAACGATTTCCGAGATCCGAAGGAAAACTTCTTGCTGTTTCGCCACGTTAAGAGAGATAAAGGCGATTGGTATTCCAGTAGTTACGGCTCTGAACAAAATCGATTTGCTAAAAGAAGGTGAGCTTGAAGAGAGGCTTTCTTGCTTGAGGGACTTGACATCAAACGCGGTTCCCATATCAGCGCTTAAGGCAGAGAACTTAGAAAGATTGAAGAGTGAAATTTCTAAAAGCTTGGGGGGGCTTGAGGAGGCTTCGGTTGTTCTTCCGCTAGATGAGGGAACCATGTCCTTTATATCCGGTCTCTACGACGTGTCCAACGTTGTCGAGGTTAGTTATAGAGGCAGAGGCGTAAAGGTCAAGTTTAGGTCGAAGCCAGAGTTTATGTATAGGATCCTAGGACAAGTGGAGAAACTGAGCGGCAGGGTCTTGAAGAGAGAGGTTAGCACTGTTACTTTGTAACAATGTTTTTTCCGTGTTTTTGTGGGATTATCTTTACTCTTGCGTCTTTGAACTCTAGGCAGAGTTCCTTTCCGTTGAAGAAACGGTCTAGGAATATGGCGAGAGCTGCGCATTCGCTGTGTGGCTGGTTGCCTATGGCGATGTTGAAGTCTGCTAGGTTGAATATCTCGCCTGGGACTTTAGCCGCACCTATGACCACCATAACGTCCTTTCCGGTCTTCCTGACTCTTTCTAAGACATCGCTACTTTCGATGTTTTCGCCGTACATGGTCAGGTGGCAGACTGTTCCTCCCTTTCGCTTCCATTCTTTGATCGCCTCTTTCCACGGTGTCCCCATTTCCATCGTCATGCGACCTCCCCACCTTTCTGAGACGGCCCCGACCGTTTCCTTGACCCTCTTATCGATCGTGTCTGCCAAGATTATCGACGAAACGCCGAATGCTCTTCCCACGAGGCAGACATGAGAGGTAAGTCTGAGGTCACGCGAATGCCTGTGCCCCCACCTTAGCACCACAACATTCGGGAGTCTCGTCTCCATTCCATCATCACGAGTCTTGATTAGTGATTGTTATCTTTAAATGTTGGGTTTTACGTGTGCCGTTGAGGGGTTGCCTTATGGCTGGCCGCAAATGTTTAAGTTCCCCTCTCTCTTATTTATTACAGGGTTAATCTTCTGGGCTTGCGAGTTGTTGCGACTTGGCGACGTTTGTAGACCAAGATTTGCTGGTGAAAGTTGCGAGCATTATAGGCGGGGAAGAGGCAGTTAAGGTTGCTGGCTTTCTCGAGTCCGCTGGCGAGGCGACGGAGGATGAGGTGTCGAGGGGGACTGAGATGCAACTTAACGACGTCCGCAAGGTACTCTATAAGCTGTATAATCATTCCATAGTCACCAATTTGAAGTCCAGGGATCAAACGACTGGATGGTTTGTTTTTAGGTGGAAGCTACAGCCTGGCCAGTTCGCAGGGTTTGTCAAACTTTTGAAGAGGAAGGTTCTTGAGAGGCTTGAGAAGAAACTGGAGTTTGAGAAGGCTCATGATTTCTTTTCTTGTTTCAGTCTTGGCTGTGGCAGGGTGACTTTTGAGGATGCCGTTGAGAATGTCTTTCGATGCTCTAATTGCGGTAGGCCTCTTAAACGTTCTGATAACAGTTTAAGTGTGAAGGCTTTGAAGGAAAGGGTTAGGCTGTTGAGGGAGGAGTTGGATTAGGGACTTGTGGGGTGTTGTTTTTGAATTTACCTTCTCGCGCCGATTGTCTGAGAGCTCTTCGTAAAGCTGGCTGTGGACGCGATGTTGTTAGGCATTGTGTTGTTGTCTCCTCTCTTGCCGTTAGGATTGCAAGTTTGTTTGTTAAGAGAGGAGTTTTTGTGGATGTTGGTTTGGTTGAAGTTGGCGGCCTCTTGCATGATGTGGGTAGGTCTAGAACCCACGGGATTGGGCATGGTGTTGTCGGTGGTGAGATTGTAAGGGAGTTGGGTTTGCCTGAGGTCGTTGCTAGGGTTGCTGAGAGGCATGTCGGTGCTGGTTTGACCGCTGAGGAAGCTGCTGGGTTTGGTCTACCCCGTAGGGATTTTGTTCCTGTAACTTTGGAGGAGAAGATTGTTTGTTACGCTGACAAACTGGTTGCTGGTGGTCGCGTTGTCGGCTTTGATAAGGCGTTTGAGAAGTTTGTTGAGGATGTTGGTGTTGGCAGTCCTGCTGTTGGGAGGTTGAGAGAGTTGCATGAGGAGATCTCTAGTGTTGTTGATGAAAGCCTTCGAGGGATTTGATTTTTCTGTGGGCTGGGAGGAAGAGTTTCTCAGTGCTTTTTGCGCTGTATACTTGTGGTTTAACTGTCTCCCTTTGTCACTTTTCTGCCAAGATCATCTTGCACACATCTATTCACACCTACACTGATCTAGCTATCAGGGTGATCGTCAGTGGGAGTTGAATCTGAGCTTTCAAAGCTGCCGAGCTACTCGGAGGAACTCGGCTTAGATCTCTCTAGGCCTGAAGATAGATTCAAGTGGTTCTTGGCGTCGTTATTGTTTGCAAAAAGAATCTCTACGGAGATCTCGAAAAAGACCTACAAGCGTTTCAATGAGGAAGGGTTAGTGACCCCAGAGAAAATACTGGAGGCTGGATGGGACCGCCTCGTTTATGTTCTTGACTCGGGAGGTTACGTGAGATATGACTTCTCAACCGCCTCAAGGCTCCTAGAGATCATGGAGAAGCTCAGAGAGGGATACGAAGACCTTGAAGGAGTTCATAAAGCGTCAAAGGACCCGGAGGATCTAGAAAATAGGTTAAAAGCGTTCAAGGGAATAGGCCCCGTAGGAATCAATATCTTCCTCAGAGAGCTGAGGGGCGTCTGGGAGAAGGCTGATCCAAAGCCCTCAAGCATGGCAGTCAAGGTTGCCCGGCAGCTGGGTTTAGAAGGCCCGAAGACCTATGAGTCGGCCTTAGTGAGGATTAATCTTGAGTACTGCAAAAAACGTAGATGCGAGGAGTGCCCTGTCAAAGACTACTGCAAGGAAGAGCCTTCTCATTAGTGCTTTTTTAATTCTGCTTACCCTCTACTCTCTCCTTCAACCTGATCGATTCCAATATGCCTCTGGTTCTAGGGTGTACCTCCTCAGCCTTCTCTATTAATATGGGCACCGCGCTCCCACTGATCTCCTGAAGCGTACCTGAAAAAGAGAGCTTCCCTTGGTTCATTATCGCGTATCTCTTATACTCCCGTAGCACGCAGTAGTTCACCATAGTTATGTAATGCAAATATGGTTTCTCATGATGCCATTCCTCCTCGTACTCGTAGAGGTATCCATCACACCACACAAGATGTGGGTTCTCTCTCCCAACCTGAAAGCTAACGAGGTCTTCAACAATCATCTTTTCTGGAATACAGGCAACCACATACCGAATGCTCTTCATTGCCATAGAATATCACAGTTTTCAGAATCTCAAACACGAGGATTTAAAAATTATGCACACGCAAAAGATCAAACAAAGAAAAAGTGGTTCCATAAATCAACCAGCATGGATGCCTCATCTCAAGCTCATCACACATCTTTCCAAATGTCCGAATACCTCTTCCAATTTTTTCGCTGGAAGAACCAAAACAAAGGGAATACTTCCATATATTATTGTCGAGCTTGTTGTTACGACCCTTCCATCATGTTCTACGTAGGGTCCACCTCTAGCTTTCCTAGGCTCATGACTCCTCACTATTCTCTTTACCCCCAGCCTCCGACAAATCCCTTCGCTCACATCCTTCCCAAACTCGATCCCTACACCTCGCATATTTGGGCGCTCACCATACCCTTCAAAGGGGTCGCTCCAAAGAACGTCCTTCTCAATCCGTTCAGAAGGACATCTTAAGTCCTCAACACCTTTGATCTTATTGGATACCCCACCGTGAACAAAAAGCACCTCACCCGGCACTAAGACAGCCAAGTAAAGCTCATCCAGAAAAGGTCTCAACTGATCCTCAAAATAGGATTCCCAACCGCTTCTCTTCTCGTAGGCCTCTCGCATCAAGTCGCATGGCGAAAAAGACGGCCTCCCACTCTCACTGTAGTCCTCGTGATTTCCCTTCATCGCGATAGCCCTGCCAGGATATTCCCTGACAAGCCCCCATATGCTATCTATCACCTCGATGCCGCTCGGTCCCCTGTCTGCGTAGTCGCCAAGAAATATTAGGCGATCATGCTCAGGATCAAATAAACTGCGGATTCTCTGAAAGCTTTCATAGTCGCCGTGTATGTCGCCCGCGACGATCAGACGATCGATTTCAGAAAGCATGTCAGGGGTTAGTTCATAAAGCTTGCTTCGAGACATCTTCATCATCTACGTGGTATGGCGGAACCACCACCTAAAAGAAGTAATCTCATACACCAAAATAAACCAATTTTGACAAATCCTGTTGAGGGCGCGTACAATTGGGGCATTTTAAGAGAGAGCCTTATTTTGTACTAAAAAAGTGTAAGTATTATGTACTTGATTCGGCCGGACGCAGCTTCAGCATTAAGGACCCCCATAGTGAAAAAAGTCCTGCCGAGATATGCTAAAGCCGTTGAGGACAAGGTCAACGTTAACTTTCAGATAGCGAAGAAAATCGCGTTGGATCTCGATGCGGTATTGAGTCCGGAGGAGATGCTGAGGGAGCACTCCAAGCTTACGAAGAAATTCTATGAAATGAGGCATGTTTTGGATGAGGGGAAGCTCAAAATCGAAAGCTTAGAGAATCCTAGGTTTTCACTACTCGACTTGAAAGTCATGATAGTTAAGGAAGTAATGAAAAGTTGTGACTTGTGTGAGAGAAAGTGCCATGTAAGAAGAATCGAGGGGGAGACCGGAGAATGCGGGGTCGGAAACGAATATCTGATCTCCACTGACTTCACGCATTGGGGAGAGGAATTTCACATCAGCCCTTCACACACAATCTTTTTCATGGGTTGCAACCTTCACTGCCAATTCTGTCAAAACTGGAGCATATCACAATGGTATGAGAGCGGCCAATTCATAACACCAAGGCAGATGGCTGGCAGGATGGAGTTGAAGAGGATGGAGGGCTGCAGGAACGTCAACCTAGTCGGCGGCGAGCCTACGCCAAACCTTCTGAACATCTTGAAGACCTTGAAACTGTGTAAAGCGAATGTGCCAGTCGTGTGGAACAGCAACTTCTACATGTCAGAGAAGACCATGGAAATCCTAGATGGTGTAGTAGATTTATACTTATCTGACTTCAAGTACGGGAACGATGATTGTGCTGAAAGGCTCTCAAAGGTTCCAGATTATTTTGAAGTATGCTCGAGAAACCACATGTTGGCGTCGAAGCAGGCCGAGTTAACTGTAAGACATCTGATCCTGCCGAATCACTTGGAGTGCTGCACGAAGCCAGTCCTTAAATGGATAGCTGAGAACATTCGGGACAAGTGCATCGTGAACCTGATGGACCAGTATAGACCAGAGTTCAAAGCTATGGAATACAAGGATATAAACAGAAGAATTACTAGAGAAGAGTTCAAAAATGCTGTGGACTATGCCCAAAAACTGGAAATAAACTACATAGCATGACCAACGCAACGAAGATACCCCTAAAACTTAAGCCATAAACCTGTTTCTCAACAAAAATAATCAAGTTCGAAAAGCCTTCCTCTGAGATTAATATGAAGAAATTCAGCAGTACCAAGGAAAAAAGCGAAACAGTAACTACTAATTCTTTTGAGCGCCCTGTTTAGCTGCCGATACCTTCGGTTATTGTTATGCTGCAGGCTTTGAAGAGTTATTTTAATGCTTTACAACGCTAAGAATTAATTTAACGATAAACAGGATACATATTGATCTACAGGTCTCGCGTGCGTGATTGGACAAAAATGATATACTCTCCTGATAACATTTAATCCAACATGGATGAGTGTGTCTTCTGCAAGATCATAAATAGAGAAATCCCGGCAAACATCGTCTACGAAAACGATATGGTTCTGGCTTTCCTAGACATCAACCCAATCAATAGGGGTCACACTTTGATCGTTCCGAGAAAACACTATAGGGACATTTACGACATCACAGAAGACTACCTGAAGAAGGTAGCTGTTGTCGCTAAAAAGATATCAAGAGCCATAAGGAGAGGTCTCAGAGCCGAGGGAGTGAATATTTTACACGCTAGCGGAGAGGTTGCGCAGCAATCTGTTTTACACTTTCACATCCATCTCGTCCCAAGATGGAGAGATGACGGTTTGAACACTTGGCCAAGGAGTGAATACAAAGAGGAAGATCTTGGGATAGTTGCCGAAAAAATTAGGAGCGCAATCTGACTCTGCGAGTAAAAACTGCGAGTTCACAGTAACACGGTCGATCATTAAACGATCGAAGCATACCTAGCGGCTGTAATGATGGCTTCCTTCATACTTGTAGGGTTAGCTATGCCTTTTCCAGCAATATCATAGGCGGTTCCGTGATCGACAGAGGTTCTTATGAACGGTAACCCAAAGGTCACACTCACCGTTCTATCGAAGTCGTACATCTTTGAGGCAATATGTCCCTGATCGTGGTAAAGAGACAACACGGCATCGAAGTCCTCATTGGCAGCCCTGTGGAAAACAGAATCTGCAGGATAAGGTCCCTCTACGGCGATCCCTAGAGACTGAGCCTCCTCGATAGCGGGCCTTATTTCTTCTATTTCTTCTGTCCCAAAGATTCCTTTTTCCCCAGCATGGGGATTGAGGGCAGCCACCGCTATGCGAGGAGCCTTTAGGTTAAACCTCTTCAGATAGCGATCCGCTATCTTTAGAATTTCCAACACTTTTTCCTTCTTAACTTGATTCAGAGCCTCTTTCAGCGAAAAATGTCTGCTCAAAAAGAATATCCTCAGTTTTTTGACTTGAAACATCGTAATAGCTTCTTTGGATCTTGTCAGGTCTTTAAGCATCTCAGTGTGTCCGACATATTCTACTCCAGCCATTTTCAACGCGTACTTATTTACTGGAGCGGTTGCCATCCCATCCGCAAAGCCTTCCATGCATATCTTCACAGCTTTTTTAACAAATTCAAAAGACAGCTTCCCACACATCTTAGAGGGGACGCCGAATTTGAACTCACTTATGTTCACATCTCCGACCGGCACAAACGGGATCTTTACCCTACCGTGCTTCTCAATGCTTGCCTTCGCTTCCTTAATCGTCATTTTTTCTTCTGTTGAAAACTTTCCCTCTACTTCAATCGCTTCTACATTTGCTTTTGCGATCTCAACAGCTTTGTCAAAAACTTCTTTCTGACCTATTACAACAGGAGAGCACACTTTCCAAACTTTTTTGTCCTGTAAGGATAAAGCCACAATCTCTGGACCTATTCCACAAGGATCCCCCATCGTCACGGCTATTACGGGCTCTTTCATGACCCTATTCTCCTATTAATGTTTCTATGAATATGCTATTCTCTTGCTTTTCACTTGAATATTCCGTGCATATGTTGAATGTTTAGTTAGAATAATATTGAAAAAGAGGAGGGATTGACTTGTAAATAGGATAGCAAGGTGATGCGGGTATGGGCGAATATG
>Ga0209610_1000090_pt1 | contig 42636 bp, 45 predicted proteins | sample LakKivw275mmetaG_FD_184137 | JGI IMG/M metagenome (GOLD analysis project Ga0209610, IMG submission 184137) | Anoxic lake water microbial communities from Lake Kivu, Rwanda to study Microbial Dark Matter (Phase II) - Lake Kivu water 275m metaG... | ecosystem: Environmental > Aquatic > Freshwater...
TCGGATACGGTAATCTCCAGTTTCATGGGCGCTTTCTCCTTTCATGGTGGGTTGGGGCAAAACCCTTGTAAAGGAAAAGCGCCTTTTTTACTACCCGGAGAATTTACACAAGATTTTTTACACTACCAGAAACGCTTCTTTCATGCTATCTATTATTAAGACATATTTGGGATATTTATATTTTGTCTCAATATAGAGCATGGCACCAAATAGCGAACCGATAAGTAACTCCAAAATGTATATTGGAGGCAGTCTGTCTGCATTTTCTTCGAGTTTCTCTATCAGATTGGCGTGAAACAGAGGGGAATCCTCAGACATCACTTCGTGTCTGATGTTGGAATAGATTACATTCCCTAAATCGTGGGCTGATATTTTTTTCTTTAAAAAAGCCATTTCATTCTTGCCTGATGTTCAGCGTTAGCACTGTGCGAAGACCATAAGCCGTCCGCGGAAATAATTTTTTAGGCATCGTCGGATTATTTGAGTTGGTTCATAAACTCGTGAACCGGCATTCCCAGTTTCTTCAAAAGCATTTCCATTGCCGATGCTCGAAGTGTATCTCCAGCTCTAAGAAAGTCAGCGTGCCGGTTAATCATAGAATGGATGATAATCTTGCGAAAATGGTCGCTGTCGCTCTTTGGAAGAATAATTACCTTGTTTATGACTACTGCGAAGAAAAAACCAATGATGATTGCAAACCCTGCGAGCCATCCAAATTTCCAGAAGCCATATATCAGCCCACCCGCACAGATGATAGAGACCGCAATAGCAAACGTCGAAAATTTTGGCGGAGTGATTGCATCTTGATACCCTGTGGGCGTGACGTCATCACTTAAAGACCTCCCGATACTAAGCGTTGCACCGGTGAAAGCGAGAACATAACCCAACGCCAAAGAAATAAGGAACATACAAATAAGATAGACTGTCATATTCTCAACTCGTGCTGATTCGAGAGAGTATATCCTGTAATATAAATATCGTCTGACTTGCCCTCTCTCTGCATTTTTTTGAGACTCATTTCTATTCGTAACTTCCCTTGAAATGGCACAAATAATTTCGTTAATTCTTCATAAGATGTTGGATGCAGACCAATGATTATGCGCACAATATCATCTGAGTTACCGCTTTCTTCGTAAAACTCTACCCAACCAATGCCATAGTGTTCATCACCCGACTGAATATCAGGCCAATCATCTAATTTTCCAATAATAACGTAATAGGTTTGTTTTCCGGGACATGTTAATTCATAAGTTAAGTGTGAAAAAGGCTTTTTATTACCTGAAAGTTTATCACCTCTGACCTGATGTTTAATCAATATCTCGGAAACATCTAAGACAAGCCACTTTTCACCTTTTGATGACCACTCTCCTTTATATAATTTTGCCCTATCATCCCAAAAAGTATCTTGTTTTGCGTCCATTTTGCCTACGAACCTGCGACTTTCATTTCATAAAATGTGGAACCATATTTTTTCTTGTAATCTTCCATTTCTCTTAAATGTTGAAGCCTATCTTTTTTTTCTTTGCTTCCCGAAGGTTGTCCCGCTTTTCAAGATGACGGAGATAAAATTGAGCTTACTTGCTCAAGATAGGATAGAGGTCCGGACAGCACTGTCGGCAATAATCCATAAACGCTTCGTTCTCCCCTTTTACTGTCTCCTCGTAGCTCATCAGATCTTGCTCTGGCGGGACATTGAGTCCGGCAGCACGTGCTCGTTCCCAATTTTCTTTCGGCCATGCTGCGTGTGTCTGATCGAACATCCTTCTTATTATGTGAGGATAGATCGCGCCCAAAGCAGCTCCTTGCTCCGAATACTGCCATGATAGTTCCTCCGCATTGTCTGGAGTAAACTTTTCCATCCCGTGCTCTAAGAAAAACTTATTGGCATCGCCTATATAACCCACTCGTCCAATGAACTCTGCACCGACGCAATCCGCGAACGTCGTCGAGGTGGTCAAGGAATGTGTCTCGAGATGCTTTACTACTCCGGTGAAGACTTTCTTTACGGCACCGGACGGCCCACTCACCCCCAGAAATGCATACCCAAAGTCATCAAGATTGGCAGAATGCTTTGTTCCAAGGATCCCGCTTAACTGAAAGAAATAGCCCCATATTCCCCAGCACTGGCCATATTTTAGATACGACTTGCCCAGGATAGGCTTATTCACTTCTTGCTTAATTCTTAATCGTGCCAAAACTCGGTCGTATCCCAATACATTCTCCATGCTTTTCTCGATTCTTTCACCTAACAGCAAGCATCAGTGGTGCCGACCGTCGTAGAGTTCTCTTAAGCAACTTAATAATATACAAAACCCCGCCTCTTTTCAGAAACGGGGTTCGCAGATGTTACACAGTATTTCCTCCTTATTGCACACAGACGGTTCCAAATTGTCTCTTTCTTTAATCAAAAAAATATCAGAGCCGCAACCTTTTTTAATACGGGGCCGGGGTAAAAAGGGGACAGGCTACTTTTTCGATCTAATATTCAGTTGTCCGAAGCTTTATCTTTTCAACAATCTAAAAAAAGTAGCCTGTCCCCTTTTTATCCCGCGAGCAGCCTGATGCAGAGGGGGATGATGACGATCACGGCCGCGGTGACCGCCACCCAGCAGAAAATATCCATCGGCTTCTCCAGCTTGAGCGCCATCTCTTCCCAGTCCTTCTCCTCGATCAAACGCCTGCACCTGGACAAGAGCCCGGCCCGTTCCGTTTTTGCGGCCAAACCCATTTCCGCCGCGTCAAGGGGAAGCGGAAGGGTACACCCGTCTGCCTTCATGGTCTTCACGCCCATATGATAACCTCACTTTCAAATTGAAACTGATTTTTAATTTCACCGGTGACCGACGCTTCCGCGATCGTACTTGCGAAGAACGGCCGTGATGACCCCCCCGAGGCGAAGCTCCGACTTTGCCCTGATGGGGGGATAATTCCGATTGGCCGATTCGAGGATGGTGTCCCTTCCCCGTGTCCTCAGGTATTTCATCGTCCACTGCCCGTCGACCTCGGCAAGGACAATATCCCCGCTCTTCGGCGCCCTGTCTTTTTCCACGATTACGAGATCACCCTCCATGATGCCTTCGTCGATCATGGAATCCCCCCGGACCCTGACGAAAAAGGTGGCGTCGGGACGGGTGATCAGGTACTCATCCAGCGAGACGACATCGCGGAGCTCCTCTTCGGCCGGCGCAGGGAGCCCCGCCTGGATATCCCCAACCAGAGGAAGGGGAAAGGCCCTGCGTGCTGGCCTCAGGTGCCGCCGGTCCTTTTCCAGAAGGCCCTTCGAGATCAGCTTCTGCACCCAGAAATAGACGACGCTCTTGGATCGAACTTCGAGCAGACCCATCATCTCCGCGTAGGTCGGCATGCGCCTGTTCTCGCGGTAGAAAGCGGCGATCCTCCTCTGGACGCCCTCCGTCGTCCGCCATCTCGTCATGGGTGAATTATAATAGAACGTTCGTTCTAATAGCAAGTAAAAAAATAAAGCTTTGATTTCTTCGGAACCGGGATAAAAAAAGGGGCTGCAGTCTGCAACCCCCTTTTGATTCTCAGCCTCCAAGTTTCTTGCCTTTAGTCCGGGCAGGCTGCCCCCTTGTTCGCCCACTCATGCATCTTCGCTGAGAATTCCTTATGGCTCATCTTCGGGGTTGTTCGTCCTTCGCCGGGGTTCCAGCCCCAAAGCACGAGGGGATCTTTCGAGATGTGATCGACGACCTGCACCCCTGTCTTGCCACCGTTTTGTTTCGGGTCCTTCAGTTGTCGGCAGAGTTCTCCCGGTGTCCTTCCCTGAAAGATCATCGGCATCGCCTCCGGAGGCATATGCCAGTTGGGTACACCGGGGGTTCCCCCGGCCTGATTCGTGTCCCGGTGGCACATCGTGCATTGCATGGTGCCGACACCCTTGCCCTCGGGGCCTCGCTTGACGTTGAACATGTGGGGCTGTGAATCATCGCGGATCAGCGGCCCGTCCCCAGAGGGGTGGCAATTCAGACAACGAGGGTGGTAGAGGACCTCCACCGCGGCGAGAAAGGCTGCGCGGGCACTTGCCTCGTCCGTTGCATCGGCTGCGTCAGCCCGGAAGAGGGTGTGAAGGCCCGTCACCAGGGCCAAGACACCGGCAAGCAGAACAGCCGCCGCGAATGTCTTAAGTTGATTTTCTCTGTCCAGTCTCTTCATCGTTCTGCTCCTTCTGCATATGATGTTGTCGTCTCCCCACGAGAAGTTCCCGCCGTAATTGATCGTAAAAAATAACAGGCGGAAAGCATCGCAGAGAGATTCTTGACCAGCTCAATACACGTGCTGTACCGCCGATCACTTCGATCCATTCCTGACCCCCGACTTGCCTAAACACTTTTTTGAATTTATAAAGAATTCCCGCAAAGGGACGACTTCAATTATTATTCGACCTTTCCGCCGGAAAGGGCCCCTCAGCTGGGATCCCCCCCGAATCAGGCCCCACCTCCCTCGACCGTCAGGATCCGGTAGTCCACGACCATGGCCCCTTTCTCGTAGACGAGCACGGGGTTGAGATCGATCTGGTCGATCTCGGGGTGGTCCATGACGAGCTTCGACAGGGCTTTCATGACCCCGACGATGGCCTTGAGGTCCTTCGGCTTCTGCCCCCGGGCGCCGGCCAGCACCGCATAGCCTGTGATCCCCCGGATCATCTCCGTGAACTCTTTTTCTTTCGCGGGCAGCAGACAGAACTGGACGTCTTTATAAATTTCCGTGAAGATCCCGCCGAGCCCAAACATCATGGCCGGCCCGTACTGGGGATCGGTGATAACGCCGATGATGACCTCAACGCCTCCCGGTTTTGCCATGGGGGAGATGGTGATGCCGTCGAGCCTCTCCTTCCTGACCTTCCCCTTGACCGATCTCATCATGGAGCCGAAGACCTTCGTGACGTTTTTCTTTTCCACGTTGAGACGCACGCCGCCCACGTCGGTTTTGTGCGAGATATCGGCTGAGGCAATCTTGAGGGCCACGGGTTTCCCGAATTTCTTCGCGAAGGCCGCCGCTTCCTTCGCCGTCACGGCAAGTTTTGCATCCACGGCGGGGATCTTATTTTTTTTCAGAAGTTTTACCGCCTCGGGCGCCGGCATCAGGGCCGGTGCGGAAGCGTGGCCCTCTTCCGCCCTTTGCACCTTCACTTCATCGAAGGCGAAGAACTGGGCCAGGGCCCTGACGCCCCGCTCCGGCGTGGGGAAGACGGGAATCCCCTTCTTGTGCATGAGTGCTGTTTCCTCCCGCTCCACGTCGGCGCCGCCGCAGAAGACAACGAGTTCCCCCTTGCCGGTGACGATGTCGGAGGCCCCGTGGATCGGGTCACCGAAGATCACGACGGAAGTGTCATAATCGGACTTCGCCGCCTCGATGGACCTCGAATAGAGCGTGGGGTCCGTGATTGCATCGCCGGTGAGGTCGATGGGGTTGCTCACACCGCAGTGCGCCGGGAGGAATGTCCTCAGCTTTTCCTTCAGGGCCTGAGAAGGTGCGGGCGACTCGAGCCTGTATTTCTCCGCCTCGTCGATGGCGAGGATCGCCGCACCCCCGGAGCTCGAGATGTGAAGGAGACGCCTTCCTTTGGGCTTTTCCATGTAGGCCAGTGCCTTGGAGAAGTCATAGAGCTCCTCCAGGTTATCGGCCCGATAGGTTTTGTATCTTCTGAAGATAGCATTGTAGATCTCGTCGCTACCCGCCAGGGACTTCGTGTGGCTCTCCGCCGCGACCTTGCCCCGGGCTGTCCTCCCTGCCTTCAGGATGACAACGGGTTTTATGGCCTTGGACAGGGACTCCATGAATACATAGGGCCGCTTCACGCCTTCCATGTAGAGGGCGATGACCCTCGTATGGGGGTCCTCGTTGAAGTACTGGATGCAGTCCGCCTCGTCCACGTCGGCACGGTTTCCGAGACTCACGAAGGCGCTGAAGCCTAAGTGTTCCTGACTCGCCCAGTCGATGAGGGCCGCACCCACGGTCCCGCTCTGGGAGATGAAGGCGATCCTGCCTCTTGTTGTGATGAGCGGCCAGGAGGCGCAGAGATTCGAGTAGGGGCTGTTGACCCCCTGGCAGTTGGGTCCGATGACCCTGACACCGTACTGCCGGGCCTTCGCGGCGAGCTCCGCCTGAAGCTTCTCCCCCTCCTCGCCCGCCTCTGCAAACCCTCCAGTGACAACGACGGCGGCCTTCACCCCGGCCCTGCCGCATTCCTCGATGGCCCCCGCAACCATTCTCGAGGGTATGAGAAAGACGGCGAGATCCGCGGGCAAAGGGGTGGATGCGATGTCCTTGTATACTTTCAGCCCCAGGATTTCATCGGCCTTGGGGTTGATGGGATAAATGGGTCCCTGGAGGCCTGCATTGATCAAGTTGTAAAGGACATCATAGCCGAGTTTCCCGGGGGTGTTCGATGCCCCGATAAGGGCAACGCTCTTCGGCTTGAAGATGGCATCGAGCTGACTGATGAGACTCATAGGGTCCTCCTTTTTTAGAGGTTCTCTTCGGGATGAGGCGATGGCGGGAAAAATACAGGGTCGTTTTATATCACGGCTCCGACGCATTTTCCAGAATCAAGTTAAGATTCAAGTGTCTCTGACAAACGGAGTATCTTATTGAAAGACGTACGAGTAAAAAAACAGGCAGAACCAGCAAAGGCCCCACCTGTTTCAGCACGAGGAGAGGATTTAAAGCTCCAGGCAGGTTCATCAATTTATAAAAAACTCACGATTAATCGACTTGATGGGCTTCGAGGAACATCGCCCTTTCAAGGGCCGCGAAGAAATTCTGGTAAGGTTTCGGATCGGTCACGGGATTGAGACCATGTTGAGCATTGATTCGTACCATTAACTGCGTGTCCCCCCTTGGTCTTACCGTCACGGTTACCCGAAGCATAGCTGACGCCTTGGTTGCAGAAAGGACCCCCAGTGTCAAATCGGCCCTGTCAATAATAAAATCGAGATCCTGAAGCGTTGCGATGACAGCACGCATGGTTTTCTCTTTATCCGTCGTATCAAAAGCCCTTGTCTGAACACTTCTGAGTTGAACCTGGCTTGTGTCCATATCGAGCAGTCGGTCATGCGTGGTCGCACACCCCGCAACCAGCATGGCCACTAAAAACAAAAGAGTCAGACTTCGCCTTCTACCCTTATTAGATTTCATGGGCCTCTAAAAACAAAGCTTTCGAAAGCTTTTCAAAAAAGCCCTGGTACATTCGAGGGTCTGTTAGAGACTCCCTCTTGGAGATAAGCCCCCGGTCGTCGTAGACGATTCTCTCAAATGTAACCCGGACAGCGTAATATTTTCGATCCTCACCGATCGGCCTTGTAACCACACTGGCCGTCATTGTCTGTGAGGTGTCAATGGGTATCGGAACTCCTAATAATACCATCAAGACAACGGCAGCCGCGATTTGTTTACCATCCTGAGCACTCCGATACTTCGAGGCGGTGAGAACCCCCAGTTTTATCTCCGTTTCATCAATACTAAACCCAATATCCTGAAGCAGAGATGCACAGGCCGCAAGAATGCGGGCTTCATCGGCCGTCTCAAACCGCCGTGTTTGAATCTGTCGTTGCTGGAGGGACTCCTGCTTCAGCGCCAGTGCTTCTTCGGGAATGTTTTTGGCCATACAGGCCATCAGGCATACCACACAGAACAGCAGCGTCGTATATCTAACGGTGAAATGGAGCATGCTCACTTCTAGAATCGTGTCGAATGGTAAGCAAAATCACGCACTTTTTTCTGCTCATCGTACTTAATGATCACGGTCAATGTGCGCTGACTCGTAGAGCTGGCACCGGCGCTCTGGCCCAACAAGCCCCCACCTCCGCCGGAGCCGCCCACAAGGATGCCGAGAATAAGCGCCGTGCTCGATGAATATACGTTCTCGGTAGCAATCTTGTCGTAGACCCAGACTTCCCTTCCCTTCTCATCGGTGGTGACCACATTTGGTGATCCCAGGGCTTCTGCCACCTGGGCATTGGACATACCGACGCGGATCTCGCGCTGAACTGTCCCAACGGTCAATGTCTGGGCCTCTGCTCCTTTCTGAACCTCCGACGCATGCCATGAAGCACAGCCCCATGTTACCCCAACCGAAATCAACAAGAGCAAAACAGCGTTTAATTTATTCATAATCTCTCCCTGATACCCCTGATCTTCGACTCTCCTGATTGCCTGGACGCCGAGTTATTTGGGGACACAGCATAACAATGCTGCAAATGTTGTCAAGCTCATTTTGATATGTATATGTCTATAATTTCAATACATTTGTTATCATCATACCCGACTAGGTCCCTGTCTCACTGCTTGTTACCAGAGAAACCATTCTTTTTGGGATACTCGCAGAAACTGGAACATCTGATAGTTGACCTACAGGGGTTCTTCGGGTTAAGTAAATCATAAAAAAAGAGCTGGACTTGAGATGAAACTTCTTGTTCGCGGTGGGAACATCGCGGCAGGCTTCGGCGTCACCCGGGGCTACGTCGATATCCTGCGGGATCACTACGCCCCTAAAGGGGTTGAAGTCATCAACCGTTCCAGGATCGGGGAAACCTCCTTCGAGGGCGTGGGTTCCTTTGGGGAGGATATCGAACCCTTCCGTCCGGAAATCCTGCTCCTGCACTTCGGCATTGACGACGCCTTCTCAGCCGTCCACCGCTTCGAATTCAAAGAAAACCTGGTTCACATCGTGCGGCTTGCTCGAGATCAGTTTGATCCTTTGGTCATCCTTCTTTCCTCCCACAGTTTCGATGATCCCCACGAGATGGAGGCTGTCGGCATCTACTACCGCACGCTCCGCGAGGTGTCTTCCGACCTTTATTGTGAGATGCTCCCCATTCACACCTACTGGGCGAGTTATCTTCTGGCGAGAAAACTCTCGAGCGCGGACTTCCTCCAAAAGGACGCCCGCTACCCGAACGAGAGGGGACAGGAAATCTACGCCGAAGCGATCATTCAGAAGCTGGATCGCCTGATCAAAGGCTGAGGGCCGGCAGGTTGCGGGAGGTGAGGCCGCGGCGTGTCACGATCCACTGAAATCAAATTCGAACTCACCGGAACACTTCCCGTCTTCGAGCATCAGACACCTTTCGACCTCGGGTGAAAGCCGATATTTCAAACCGAGGCAGTCCATCCAGCACCGAAGCCTGAAGATCACGCCGCACTCGTAACCATCCACTGCCCCTATCCTCTTCATGCCCTTGAAGGCAAAGCAATTATTCGGCTCGAAATCCCAGCGAAGGGTGTTCTCCTTCGGGTAGGTGAACTGAATCGCCATGAAATCGGGGATAAACAGGCGGGAAACGGCACCAAAAAAATCCTGAAACTCCCTTTCGTTTTCAATTTTCCGTTTCTCCAAACCAAGGGCTTTTTTGATCCTTTCCATCTCCATCGGGGCGAGCGACCGGATGGCCGCTTTATTGATTTCGCTCGCCTTCTCGATACCGAGGGCCTTGTAGCAGTGGAAGAACCACATGCCGTCGTGCGTCATCCAGCAGCGGTTGAGAAGATCGGCAACTTCCTCTCGGGTCATATCCTCTATGGTCCTCAACGGTCGCGTCCCGGGCATGTTTTCCTCCTTGATCCCCACTTTGCCTTTTTCAAATTGACATTCCCTTTTATACAGTATTAAGTATCAATTAGTCCTTTTTTCAAGGACTATTTCATTTTCTCCCCTCGCTGTCGCCTACTCTGCACGTTTTCACACTGAGGAACACGCGCATGAAAGGACACAACACATCTGTCTTCGATGCCGTGGTCGTCGGGTCCGGTCCCGGCGGGGCTACCGTCGCCCGGGAACTGAGCCTGAAGGGGAAGAAGGTCCTTATCCTCGAGTGGGGGGATAATGCGCCCATCAGGGGCACCATCGGGCAGGCGATCCGGATGGCCGCCCTCCCGGGAAGAGGCATGCTTTTCACGAATGAACTCCTCGGACTGGCCAGGGGCATCACAACCGGCGGGTCCTCGGTCGTCTTTTACGCGACGGCGATCAGGCCGCCGCTAGACGCGTTCAGGTCCCGCGGCGTCGATCTCAGCCCCGGGCTGGAGGAAGCTTGGCGGGAACTTCCCATCGCTCCGCTTCATGACGAGCTGATCGGGCCGCTTTCCCGACGCCTCATGGAGAGCGCCGGGGATCTGGGATACGACTGGAAGAAACTCGACAAAATGGTCTACCAAGAAAAATGCCGCCCCGAGTGCGACAAGTGCGTTACGGGATGCCCCTACGATGCAAAGTGGAATGCCCGCATGTTCATTGAAGAGGCCATCGGGTCTGGGGCAACACTTCTCACCGGGGCGAGGGTCAGACGGGTGCTCGTTGAAAACCGGAAAGCCTTTGGAGTGGAGTATCAAAGATATGGAACGTCTCATCAGGCTTTTGCTTCATGCATCGTGATTTCCGCTGGTGGGCTCGGGACTCCCGTGATCTTGAGGGCCAGCGGGATCAAAGCCGCCGGGAATGATTTCTTCTTCGACCCCCTTATCGGTGTGTTCGGGACCGTCCGGGATGTCAAGGGCGGAAATGAATTCCCCATGGCATGCGGCGTCCATATGGAAGACGAAGGCTATATGATGACAGACCTGGGATGGGCCGGATGGCTCTACCGAATCTTCACAGCAGAGGTGTTCAGATTTGACCGCCTCTTCTCTCAAGCCCGGACACTTCAGATCATGATCAAGGTCAAAGATACACTCGGTGGCAGCCTCACAGACGCGGGCGGAGTTAGAAAGAAACTATCGGAAGAAGAAAAGAAAAAATTCAAGAGGGGGTATGGGCAGGCAAAAAAGATCCTCGAAAACGCCGGTGCCAGGAATATCTTCAGGAGCTGGTATGTGGCGACCCACCCCGGTGGCACCGCAAAAATCGGTGACGTTGTCGATGCCGATCTGAAGACGGAATTCGATGATCTTTATGTCTGCGACTGCTCCGTGATACCTGAGGCCTGGGGCCTGCCCCCGGTCCTGACGCTTATCGCCCTCGGAAAGAGACTGGCGAAACACCTCAGTGCGTAAACAAGGGAGTGATTCCCCATCCGTTTCGAAAACGGGACAAAAGTACCCCTCTTTCGTCAACTCTTTTCCCCTTGCCATCACCGCCCTGATTGTCTATATAGAAATCTCTCAAAAAACCGGCAATCAACTGACGCGTTCAGGGACGGGAGGCAGCACGATGAGATTTCGAAAGGCTGGAAAGATCGCGGACAACCTGTGGTACCTCGGCCGCGGGGAATCGGGCACATACTACCTCGAAGGGAAAAACGGTGTCATCATGATCAACGGGGGGCTGAGCTGCATTCTCCCCGATGTGCTCAAGCAGATGAAGGAACTCGGACTCGACCCGGCGAAGGTCACAAAATTTCTCATTCTCCACTCCCATTTCGACCACGCGGGGATCGTCCCCTACTTCAAGAGGACCTACCCTCAGATCGAAGTGCTGGCCTCGGCGGCGGCCTGGAATATCTTTGCCATGCCCAAGGCCATCGCTATCATGAACAGCTTCGGTCAGATGAGCGCCAGGCAAATGGGCGTGGAAGAGGCCCTGAAGGGTTACGACATCGAATGGCGCGACGATGTCACGGGTACGACCATCGGTGAAGGAAGCAAAATTGACCTGGGCGGCGTGACGCTCAACATCCTCGAAACGCCCGGCCATACCAACTGCTCCATCACGGCTTATGAGCCGAACATGAAGACCCTCTTCCCCTCTGACGCCGCGGGGATTCCCTACCGGAACCTTCTCTTCCCCTCCATGAACACCAACCCCGTCCAGTTCCTGAAAAGCCTTGAAAAGATGAAGCCCCTTTCCGTCTCGATCTTCTGCGCCGACCATTACGGCTACATCACGGGCGACGAGGCGGCGACGGTTGTTGACAAGTCCATCCAGGAGGGGCGCAAGTGGAAGGCCTATCTGGAGGAATACTACCGGAAAAATGGCGGCGACATCGATGCCTCCGCGAAGGCAATAAACGACTTCTTCTACAAGGAATTCCCGGGCTACTTCATCGCGCCTGATATCCTCGAGGGGGTCTTCAAACAGATGTTCAAGTTCATCGCAAAAACGATGCAGTAAGGCGACTCCCTCATCACCTGACAGAAAGGGGCTGACCGGAAAGAGTCAGCCCCTTTTTTTGTCCCGAATGACGGACTGCGTCCGTACAAATCCATCAGGCCTCAGAGGACAAAGTAATAAAACGACGATATCAGCAAAGCGGCCAGGAGGATCAGAACGACGGGTCCCGCCAGGTAACGGTAGGCGCCGTAGATGGAGCATCTGAAGTACTCGCCGGTGACGACGAAGCAGACGTGCATAGGCGATACCATCATGCCCATGTAGCCGAAGGAATAGGCGCATGCCGTCGTGGCCGCAAGCGTCCCGAAGCCGGGGTCATTGCCGATGAGGGCAAAGACGATGGGAAAGCTAGCACCCACAAAGCCGAAGGCGACCCCCGTGACCAGCCCGGCGATGAAGGGAATGACCATGATAACCGTGAGCAGGGGGATCCCCGCACCGATGAGTTCGTCGCGCATGAGCGTCACAAGCGTTGCCCCTGCCGCGTCGAGGGGGTACTTGATGACCGATGAGAAGAGCTGAATGCCCACGACAAGAATCATCATGAGCCAGGTGTTCCGGTCCCTGAAAAGCACGAGGGACGGGCCGAAAGACCGTGGATCGGCCGTGAAAATCCAGACAAGCGCGGCGATGAGTCCGATGAACATCGCCAGCAGGCTCGCCAGTGTCCCGCTGACGCCGGCGAGCGGCAGCAGGGCCGAGCCCAGGACGGAGAGGATGACGAGGAGCGCGATGGGCCCCATTGCCGAGAGGGCGCCGGCAGGATCGAGGGAGCCGTTCCGTGGACCTTCCCCATGTCTTCTTTCAACTTTTTTCAGAATGAAGAGATACCCTCCCAGCACGGCGACGATGGTGAAGGGCATCTGGACGAGGAAATAGGCGGCCACGGGGAGCCCCGAATACCGGATGGCCAGGATCACGCCCGGGTAGAGGGGCCACCAGTACTCCCAGATGTGGCGGAACCAGTAATTGATGGCGACCTTGTGATTTTCATCGAGCTCGTTTTCCGAATCCACCGAGGCGACGAGGGGCGCCGAGAAGAGAGCCCCTCCCGGCATGGGAAGAAGCCCGATCAGGGCGGGAAGTCCGGCGAGGAGAAGCCGTCTGCTCCGCAGCCATTCCTTGAGCGCCGCGATGGTCTTCTCCATCCTGCCCGACTTGCTGAGGGCTTCGGTGAAAAAAAGAAGCAGCAAGACGATAATGGTCAGCAGGTAGTCCTCCGGCCTCGCGAGATCGGCGACCTGCAGGGCAAAACCCTGAAGGCCCGTCCCCGCCCACAGGGAGAGCAACGCGGAAAAAAGAAGAATCGAATATCCCAGATGCAAACCGGCGCGGTTCGCCAGGAGAATCCCGAAGAAAGAGAAGCCCACCTTGACGATGGCTGGCACTGTCATGAACCCTTCAAACATCGACGTTTAGACCACCTTTTTCAGTTCGCCCAAATGACGGCCGGCTGCCCGGCGGGCGGGGACCAACCCTCACCGCCTGGCCACATTCCTCAAGGTAACGCCGCGTGTGTCGTACAGGAGGATCAGGATGTGAACGATGATGAGGAGAATGAGGCCGCCCGCAAAGAGATAAACCGTACCCAGCGACCAGCGCTCCGAAACCCAGCCGACGAGATAAACGGCCAGAGCCCCCACCCCGAAGATCAGGATGGCCGCGAAACCGTAGCCGGTGCTCCGCCATTGCCTCGGCGTGAAATGGGCAATGAGGCTGTTTTCGATGGGCTGGATGCCCAGGGCGAAAAACACATAGCCCGCCGCGGCCGCAACGAGATACTGCTCGCCCAGGAAGGCAATGAGGATGACCAGGGGGAGGCACAGGCCGTTGAAGACAAGGTAAAGCCTGCGCAGGTCGTGCCGGTCCGCCAGCCTGCCCCCGTAGAGTTGTCCGAAAATTCCCGCGACGTAGACAAGCGATGTCAGGAGCGCTGCGGCCATCGTCGTCGTCGCCGCGATGTCGGGGATCTGGAGATGGTGAAAAACGCGTGAGAGAAAGGGCGCCTCGTATTCCATGTGGGCCGGCAGGGCCACAATGTTGATCCTGTAGACCAGACCGCCGAGGGTGACGATCCAGAAAAAAAGGACGAGCCGTCTGATCGGATGGGTTGAATTGTCTGACCCCTGCCCGTTGTTATTTTCGTGCACTTCCAGGGGGGTTTCGTCGATCCTGACGAATATCAGGGCCATCCCCCAGAGAAGGCCGAAAATGCCGGTCGCGAGGTAGGCCATCTTCCACCCGGCGAGCCAGTTCAGGAGTCCCGCCAGGAAGGGTCCCGCGATGAGCCCGAAGGTCCCCGCCACGCTGAAGATGCCGAGGGCCATACCCCGGTTTCTCGCCCCGTGGGAGATGAGACCCATGCCGGCCGGGTGACAGATACACGAGAAGATGCCGACAAGGGCCAGGGAGTACATGATGCCGGCCGGTGTTGTCGAAAGAGCCGTCATGACGGCCCCCGCGGCGGTCCCGAAAAAACATATGATCAGGGCTGCACGGTTGCTGAACCGGTCGGCGAAAAAACCCCAGGGAAGCGCAAAGACCCCGAACATGAGGTACATGGGAAAGCCAAGCTCCAGCACCTCCTTTAAATCCGTCTTGAGGGAAAGCATGAGCGGGATCGCGAGGGCCGGGAAGGCAATCTCATAGAAGTGAAACAGAAAATGCGTCACGGAGGTGAAGAGGGCGATTTTCTTCTCATTGCCGATTTTGAAATCAGGCATTTCCCTGTCTGCCCCCTCTCAGGGCCTATCGAGTCCCTGCCTACGTCCTGATGTAGTCTTCAAACCACCGGAGAAATTCCTCATCGGCAAGACCGAGCTTTCTGCCCGCCTCGGGCTTGATCACCGCGAAGACCCCCGTGGAATTCGCGCAGAGTTCCCCCTCGCTGTTATAAAGGAAAGCCTCCACCGTTGCCTCACGCTCACCTGGCACCCCGGTCACCCTGCCTTCGACTCTTAATTCCGCCCCGGCATAGGCCGGTTTCATGAACCGGATATCCATCGACTTCGTCAGGGTGAGGCTCTTGAGCTGGTAGAGAACGGCCCGCCCCATAACCTCGTCGAGAATGGTGGCCAGGATGCCTCCGTGTACGATGTTTTTCCACCCGCACAGATGCTCCGGCACCGTGACCCACGAAAGGACGGAGCCTTCCCCCGCGAAGAATTGCAGGTGAAGCCCGTGAGGATTGGAGGGGCTGCAGCCGAAACAGTTGTGATCCCGCCGGTTCGGCAACGGCCGGTAATTACTTCTTTCATCCATGATAAGAATTATCCTTTCTCGAACGGGACATTTGTCCGATCCTGTCTTAAAAATTCGCGACCTTATATCACAGGGAGTGGAGGAAAGAGAACATTATTCTGGGGATGATACTTTACGTCGGATTTTTTATGGCCTGGCATATTGGAAGGCCTTGACATAAAATCAGAGGTGATTATTAATATTGCTGCATAGATATGTCCCTTGGCAGTCTGTTTAAATTCCGCCCTTTCCGGCGGCACCCCCATACAACATCCCGATGTCAAGGCCGACGGTCAAATATATTATCGTGAAGTATTGTGACACCCCGGTCATCCGGGAAAGTTAACACTGGTCAGGATCGATAAACATTGAGGCCCGATCGGATATGACTGAGGACAGGCCCGGAATTGCAAAGGAAGAGCCCCGTCTCGAACGTGCCAGGCAAGCAGGCAATGCCCTGCTCATGGCATACCCTGCCCTCACGGGGAAAGAGCTGCTCGACCGTATCCTGAGGTCAGAGAACCCTGCGAAGCTTGTCGGCGACCTCGCCTTCGGCGACTTTTTCTGGCTGGTCAAAAAGATCGGCGCCGACGATTCCCTCCCCCTTCTGTCCCTGGCCAGCGACGACCAGTGGCAGCACATCCTCGACATGGAGATCTGGGAAAGAGACCACCTGGATGAAGAGAAAGCCATGGCCTGGCTGAGAAGGCTCTATGAAGCCGACCGGCAGAGAACGGTCCGCTGGCTTTTGAGTGAAGGATATGAGTTCGCCGGCTTCTGCCTGAAAAAATATATCGACGTTCTCGTGAGAGAGGAGGATGAAGAAACGCCGGAGATTCCCGAAGGCCACTTCACGCACGACGGGGTGATCTACATCGGGGTTTCAAACGAGGAGTTGCGGCCCTTCATCGAGGAGATGACGAAACTCATGGCCGGCGAACACCCCGTTCGGTATATGGCCATCCTGCAGGCCCTCCCGACCATCATTACCACGGAATCGGAGGAGGAACTGTACCGACTGCGGAGTACACGAGTTGCAGAGCAGGGGTTTCTCCCCTTTGAAGAGGCCCTCGAGATCTTCTCCCCGCTGGATGAACGGTCCCTGGCTGCCGACGGAGAGGAAAGGGCCTCTCCCATCGACCTGGACGAGGATGAAATGAGGGCCCTGGTCCCCATCCTTCCGCTATACCAGGCGGGAAAAGGCACTCTCTTCGAGAAAGGGCTCTCGACCATCAGAGACCTTGCTGCCATGGACAGGATTCGACTGGAGTTTGCCGGCATCTGTAACGCCATGATTGCCGCGCAGGGTCTGTCGATCGAGGATCCTGATCATCTGGTGAAAACCTGCCGGGAGGCTGCGGGTTATCTGAACCTCGCCATGGAAAGGCTCTGCGACAATGACGCGATGAGGGCCGGCAGGATGATAATGGCCAACCCCCTCCTTTCGATCCACCGGGTCGGCTTAGGATACGCGCTGAAGCTCCGGTGGCAGGCCGAGCAGTGGAAGAAAAAAAGTTGGTTCGAAAAAAGCGGGCTCACGCCGGGGTTCTGGGGAGATGAACAAGGCGGGGTTCTCGCGGCGCTTCTGCTGAAGCAACCGATGTTCTTTCAGGGACTCGAGTCCGAGGAACCCACGAAAAGTTTTGAGCATGCCGCAGAACTCGAGGAGGCGGAAAAGGTCCTCGAAGGGTTCGTGGTCCTTGACAGGCTTTTTTCAAGGCTTTCGGAGGTCGCACCGCCGGAAGATGCCCTGCTTCTGGAAGAGGATCTGACATACGCCAAACTTCTCTTCAATTTCTGGTCCCGCCGCTTGCTCGACCTGAAACCCTCTTTCTCGGGACTCTCGATGGACGAGGCCAGGCGACTGTTCCGCGCCCTGCGCAAGGGGGAAGAGAGACCGCCATACCGTATGACCGGTTTCAGCGAGAGCTTTGTGAATGACCTCATGACTCATGCGGGTGACATGGAGGGGGCTCGTCTTCTCCGGACGACCCTCTCGTCTCTGTGGGAGGATTTTCGCCGGGAGTATGAATCCGTAGAGATCGATCACCTGGACAGGGTTGTCTCCAGATTCTTCCTGATCCGTTCGCCACAAACGACACGTACATCCTAACACTCAAAGGCCTTGCCGGTCTGAAGGCAATAAAAAAGGGGACGTGCGTTCTGTGCCGATCCCCTTTCTTTTGTATCGAAACCGGGAAACCCACCCCGGGAGGGTTGTGATAAGTATCTCAGCGCCTTTGAAACCCCCGACTTCCATCCCCCCTATCCCTCCCGGTTTCACGGGAAGGTCCCTGCCATCTCTGGCGGGTTTCCTGCTTTTCCTGGGGTGTCATCTGCTGCCATTTGTTACGAAGCTCCTGGCGCCTCTCTGGCGGAAGTTCCCGGTATTTCCTGTAGGACTGCCGGAGCCTGTCCTGGTCGTCCTGCGGCAGTTTCCTGAATTTATCGTAGCGATTCCGGATCTCCTGGCGCTTCTCCGGCGGAAGTTCCCGCCACTTCTGGTAACGATCCCGGGTTTCATTTCTTTCCCCGGGCGTCATGTGCTGCCACCGCTCGGCTCCCCTTCGCAGACGATCCTGGCGATCAGGGGGAAGTTGTTCCCAGCGGTCCTGGAAAGACTTCAGAACCTGCTGCTCCTCCGGCTTGAGCTGGTCCCAGCGTGTCCCCTGCGCGGCCGCCCGGACCGGCATGGTCATGAACAGGATCAGTAGAGCAAATATCAGGACTCCTGCCCGTCTATTCAGAAACCTACGCATTGTCTTCGTCATCCGCCATCCAGCCATAAAAATCCAGATCTTCATAGAGATCGATCTGGTCCTTCGCGAGGACGATTTCGAAATCTTCCGGATTCTTGACGGTCAGATCATGATTCGGTGAAGTGAACCAGAGAGCAAAGACCAGGACGCCCGCAGCGGCCGTGGCCAGACCGCTCACCTTCACCCATCGTGGTAACCGCAGGAGCAGTCCGGGCCGTTCATCGGCCGTCTCCATGGCGTGCTGACGGGCATCCCGCAGCCGCTCGAGCGTTCGGACGTCGAGGTTCGCAGCGCTTGCATCCAGGACCTCTTTCGTCCTTTTCAGCAGGCGCTCATCCTGTCCCTCTTCTTCTTTTATCCTCTCATTCACGATCAAAAGCCTCCAATCTGATTCTCAGCGAATGAACGGCCCGGGAATAATGGGTCTTCACGCTACCATCGGAGCAGCCCATGGCGTGGGCCGTCTGGGCCACGTCCATCCCCTCCCAGGCCCGGAGCAGAAAGGCCTGCTGCTGACGAAGGGGCAGCTCCTTGAGGACCTTCAGCAGGGTATCGGTAAATTCCCGCTGAAATACTTGATCGGCCGGGCCCATGGTGGTTGTGTCGGCGATCCCCTGCAGGGGGTCCTCCTGTTCGTCCTCTCCTGCCTTGGGGCCTAGCCAGCCCATAAACCGTTTCCGAACGGCGTTCCGCCTGTACCAGTCCGTGATCCGGCTCTGCAGGACCCGGTAAAAAAGCACATTCCACTCCCCCTCCGGACGCGCGGTGTAGAGCCTCACAAACCCAAGCATCGCCTCCTGCACCAGGTCGAGGGATTCCTCCTTGCTTCCCGTGGCAAAAATCGCCATCCGGAAGGCCCTCCGCTCAACACCTGAAAGAAAACGGTTCAGATCCTCTTTCGTGCCCAGATGATAGTCCTCGAGAGCCTTCCCCGGTGTTGCCACCCCGCGGAGCAAGGTCTTTGAAATATTAAACGCTTAGCCATTTAATCCGTTGACAACGACGAAACAGCCTGGAATCGGAAGAAAAATCCAATATCGGGTCGTTTTTACCACAAATCCACCCCTTGGGGTGAGTCCTTTTTCGTCCTGAAAGACGGCAAGGGCTGTACCGGAGGCAAAAAAGACCCCCGGGGCATCGACACCGGGGGTCTTTTTTGCCAGCCTTTACTTTACAGCGGCCTTGAGTTCTTTTCCGGGGGTGAATTTCGGCACATTCTTTGCGGGGATCTTGATCTCTTTGCCGGTCCTGGGGTTTCTCCCCTTCCGGGCAGCCCGTTTGGACACGCTGAAGGTCCCGAAACCGACCAGTGTTACTTTGCCCTTTTTCTTCAGGACCTTGGTGATCGCATCGATCATGCAATCCACGGCTTCCGCTGCGGCTTTCTTGGTATCTACAACCTTTGCCACCTCATCGATCAAATCGGCCTTGTTCATTTAATCCTCCTTGCTTATGAAAAATTTTTTTGTCTATTCGGGGGGATTCTATCCCCGTTTTCGGATTTGACTGGTCAGCCTGCCTCCTTTCCCCGTTCCCTCCTTTCCTTTTGGGGTCACCGGATCCGCACGCGGCAATTTCCTCCGAATCGCCATGCGTGTCCGGCACCCCGTACCCTGCTTTCCGCAAGGCATCGGGGTTGCTTGATGCCCGGGCGGCGAAGCCCCCTTACCTGAAGGGATCCGCGCCCCTTCAATGGGCAAACCCTTCATACACACCATTATTCCGAATGTCCAGAGAAAAAGCAATCATAAAAATAAATTCCTGCAGGGAAGCAAACGCCGTCATTCGTTGCGGCGGAAGGGTTTTCACGTTCACCACTGGATATGAAAAAGATCCTCCCCGCAGGTGCTTCCCGGAAACCGGCCATCGGCACCTGTCTTCAGACCTTCCGGTATGGGCGGAAGCGGCCTTGGGCGTTCCACTGCGCCGCTCAATAATTCGTCCACGGACCCGACCTCCCCTCATACCAACAACCTAGGTCATTCTTCCTAGGACATTGTACTTAAAACCATACTTTCTCCCTATTGATTTTTCCCCTTAAAAACCTGAAGATAAAAAGCTGGAGCGCCTTTTGATCCCGGAACACCCGGCCGGCATTCCAAGGAAGACACCGATGGCTTCGAAGCAATGCAGAGCTACCTTCATCACGCAGATCCTGGGATGTCTCATCTGCATCATTCTGGTCATAATCCTACCGTCAACGGTCGACGCCATGTCGGCTTTCATTCACCATCCCGAGGGAAAAATGACGACCATCACAAAGGAAGACAGCGGGAAAGAGATCCGCATCAAGGTGGGAGATATCATCCAGCTTGAACTCTCCGGGCTGGGAAGTGCCGGTTACGGGTGGTACCTGGAACAGCTTGATCGAACCCTTCTGGAGCTTCTCTCGGAGGAGACGCAAAAAGCGACCGGCGAGAGCAGGATTGGAGCCCCTGTGAAGGGCCTGTGGCGCTTTAAGGCCATCAAAGAAGGACAGGCGGAGATCCGGATGCTCCATTACAGGACCTGGGAAGGGAAAGAAAAAGCCACGGATCTCTTTCACATCAAAGTTCTGATCACCCATAAGGAGAAATGACATATGAAATGGGGACGGACATTAAAAGGAGGGCTGGGATGCCTCCTGGGGATCATAATTTTACTCATCCCGGTGTGCCTGAATTTATCCCTTGCCGCCGAGCCAACCATTTCCGCGCCCGCCGAAGGGACGGCTACTCAAAATCACGCGACACTCCGCCAGGTGCGCTCCGCCATTGAGACCCGGGGGGCCCGGTGGGTCGCCGCCGAGACATCCATATCAAGGCTTCCCCATGAAATGCGGCTTATGAAAGTCGGCGCGATCCGCCCGCAGCTCTCGGGCAGTGAACGGGTCTTGCCCGCGAAGCTGACCCGCGCTGCCGGTGCCGCGCCCGGTGCCGACTGGAGATCCTTCAACAGTAAGAATTACGTGACCCCCGTCAGGGACCAGGGTTCCTGCGGAAGTTGCTGGGCCTTTTCAACGACGGCAGCCCTGGAGTCCTACACGCTGATCCAGAACAACACACCCGACGTGAACCTCGATCTTTCAGAACAGGTTCTTGTATCTTGCGGACAAGCCGGCAACTGCAAGGGCGGTTGGCCCGATCGGGCTTCGGACTATTTGAAGAGCTCAGGTCTCCCCCTCGAGTCCTGCTACCCTTACACGGCCCTGAACGGCAGCTGTTACAGGGCTTGTTCGAACTGGAAGGCCACGGCTTACAAGATAAGCGACTGGGTTTACGTCACGCAGGCATCGCCCACGGCCAACGCCCTGAAGAACGCTTTGGACACCTATGGGCCGCTCTCGACGCTCATGAACGTGTACACGGATTTTTATTATTACCGGGGCGGCATCTACGAGCACACCACGGGGGGTATCGCGGGCGCCCATGCCGTCCTCATCGTCGGATACAATGACGCGGGCCGCTACTTTATCGTCAAGAACAGCTGGGGCACCGGCTGGGGGGAGAACGGCTTTTTCAGGATTGCTTACTCGGAACTCGACAGCGACGTCAATTTCGGAGACTTTACCATCGCTTACCGCAACAATGCCGGCCTCCCCTACCTCGACAGGTGGGGTGCCCGGGGTTCAGGTGCGGGACAGTTTCTGAACCCCTCGGGAATCGCGGCCGACAGGACGGGAAACATCTACGTGGCTGACACGGACAATCACCGGATCCAGAGATTCGGGCTTGACGGCATCTGCCTCGGTGAATGGGGAACCCAGGGTATGGGCGACGGTCAGTTCCAGAACCCCTCCGGGATCGCCGTGGGTTCCGATGGAGCCGTCTTTGTGGCCGACTCGGGAAATCATCGCATCCAGAAACTCAACGCCGATGGCACATTTGCCTGGTCGATGGGAAGCCAGGGCTCGGGCGAGGGCCAGTTCCAGAATCCCTCCGGGATCGCCGTGGACACCAATGGTTTAATCTATGTGGCTGATACCGGAAACCATCGCATCCAGAAACTCAACGCCGACGGCTCGTCTGTCTGGATGAAGGGAAGCCCCGGTTCGGGGGAAGGCTTCCTCCGGAGCCCCTGGGGCATCGTCGTCGATGCCGATGGTTTCGTCTATGTGGCCGATTCGGGAAACAACCGCATCCAGAAGTTCACATCGGGTGACGGTAACTTTGTGGCCTCGTGGGGGGAGGAGGGTTCCGCCGACGCCGACTTCCGGTTTCCCCGGGGTATCGCCGTCGACAGCAGGGGCTTCATCTATGTCGTTGACAGCGAAAACAGGAGAATTCAGAAATTCAATACCGACGGTATCTACATCACCCGCTTCGGTGCGTCGGGGACAGGAAACGGTCAACTCAGCGACCCCTGGGGTATCGCCGTCGACGCTTACGGGAACATCTGTGTTACTGACACCGGCATGAACCAACGCGTTCAAAGATTCGGCTATGGCAGGCCCGTCTGCAGCTACACCGTCACGCCGATGAGCTTCTCGCTGCCCGCGACGGTCGGAACGGGCACGGTGACTGTAGGGGCGGGCCTCGGATGCAGTTGGACGGCCGTCAGTAACGCCTCCTGGATCACCATTACCACGGGGGCGAGCGGGACCGGCACAGGGGCGGTCCAGTTCTCCGTGGCCGAGCACACCGGCGTTTCGCAGCGGTCTGGAACGCTCACCATCGCGGGGCGGACCGTCACGGTCACCCAGTCGGGCATCGTGAAGATGATCGATCTTTACGGTGCGTGGACGGGCGTCTCTTCGGTGCTGACGAACGACTATTATATGGCCTCCGGCAACATCATGATCACAAACACAGGCAGCACCCGCGTCTCCAGCGTGAAGGTAAATGTCTATCTCTCGACGGACGGCTCCTTCGGGACCGGTGACCGGTATCTTGGGTATAGGACCATCGGGCCGGTCAATGCGGGAAGTTCGAAATCCGAGCTGGTCAGGTTCAGAGTAACGGAGAACCCCTCGAGGAAATATCTGGTTGGCGTCATCGATCCGTCGAACCTCATCCGAGAGGAGAACGAGGGCAATAACACCTTCATAGGCGCGATTCCTTGATGAAGAAACCATCGGTTTAAAAGAAAGCCCCTCTCCCCGGCAAGGGGAAGGGGCTTTTCGTTGATGGAACGGCATCCCCCGCGGGCTTCCACTTAGAAGACAAACTCCACACCGGCCCGCAGGCCATACTGGTGCGTCCGGCTGGACGGCTCCCGGAGGACAAAACCCGTATAGGTCCCGTCCTTGTAGAAGATCGGTTCATAGGGACTCTGTCCGATCTTGCTGTATTCATACCAGGGGATCAGTGCGATCGCCCAGTGACGTGCCAGATTGAATGTTATGGGCAGTTCGGCCAAGTAGCCCGGCTTGTCGTCGAGCTGGACCGTCGTGTCCGCAACATTGGATGCGCCGGTCCAGTCGTAAACGGTCATCTCACCGTCGAACATGAAGTTCACAGAGGCATTCAAGGCCATCGAGAATTGCTGGTGGGGCGCCCAGGTCACACGAAGCCCGAGGGGAATATAAAACCAGCTGTAATCTTCCTTTAAGCTTCCCAGATCCCTCATCCAGTAGCGGTATCCAATCCCCACGTAGGGTGTAAAAGAAAAAGGCAGTCCCCCCTTGAAGGTATAACCAAGATCGAGTTCGACCTTCCGGAAATCGTTTTCCGTGGTCTGCTTGAGGGGAATGCCCGTGTGCGTGGATCCGTCGTAGTCCGTGTCATCCACCACGGACGTCTCGGCGAAGAGGAGGATGTAGCCGCTGTCATTCGCAAAATAGTTGTAGTAGAATCTCAGCGCCGTGATCCACTCTTTTTCTGTGCTCTTCAGGGGTGACGTTAACTCCTCTTTGTAATCACAATAGTAGTAATTAAGGGCAAGGCCGATCCGGTGGGGCTGTCTCGGGAAGGGTTCCGCCGTCTCGTTGACGACACCGGCTTTTTCGAGCTGTCCGATCCTGTGCGAGTCAGCCGCGACCATCATCCATTCGGGGCCGGCTGACATCCCCGTCACGTCCCCGCTCGTCCCGTAAGTGCCGGGCGGCTTGTCCGGGTGCGTCGATTCGATCCCTGGTGAGAGCACTTCAGCCGATGCGGGTACCGCCAGGAACAGCAACGCCAGGGTGATGACGAGCCTCTTTTTCATATCCTCCGCCTCCAGGTTCTTTCTCTTTCAATATTTGATTTCTGATGATTTTGCGTGTATCAAAACACGTCATGCAAAATCCACGTCTTTCTGAATGTTCCAGTCATGCAACAGGGGATCCCCGGGGTAAACTCGGAACACCCGTCGGCCCAGGGATTTGAAAGTCCGTCGTAGGACAGGAAAAGGGCTTTATACAGGCACTTTTCTTGCAGATTTCACGCTTTTACAAGCGCGGTCCGCCCCGCCGAAAGGTGACAAACAGCCGTATGCCAAGGAATCAAAAAGTTACAGGGAAAAAAACCGCAGCCGTGAAGAAGATCGATAAGCGTCGATCGATAGAAAAAATCATCAAAAAAAACAAGGGGCTATCAGACTGGCTGCGTGAGGGGGGGGCCGGCAGGGGTGAACTGCTGATGATCCTCACCGAGAAGCTCCCCAGTGCCGACCGTAAAAAGCTTGAGCGGACCGCCGATGCAGTCATCGAGCTCGGAGCCGATCTGGTACGACGCATCATTGAAATAGAGAGGGAAAACAAGCAGTTACGATCACTCAGCCTGACCGATGAACTGACGGGTCTCTACAACAAGCGTTTTTTCAAGATGCAGCTCGGCGTCGAGATGGCGCGTACGAAGCGTTCGGGACAGCCCTGCTGCATGGCCATCCTCGACTTTGACAACTTCAAGGAAATCAACGACAGCCTGGGTCACTCCGAGGGAGACCGGTTCCTCACGGAGGTGGGCCTGCTTATGCGTGACCGGCTCCGCCCCACAGACTTTCTCTGCCGCCTGGGGGGAGACGAGTTCGGCATCCTCATGCCGGCAACGGGCCTGGTCGACGCCATCGGTATCGCCCGAAGGCTCCAGCAGTTCATCACCGACATCCACTGGAAGAAGTGCATCGTCACGGCGAGCATCGGCATGGCGGAGTTCGACCCCGCCACGAAGGTGGCCCTTGATGAACTCTTCAACCTGGCTGACATAGAGCTCTACAGGGCCAAAAAAGACGGCAAGAACAAAATTTCCTACACGGGGGTCATCGATAGGCGTATCGCTGCAGCCGAGCCTGTAAGCCTCCAGGAACGAGATTTGCTGTTGAAGGTCAAAGACGAGAAGCCCCGAAGGTAAGGCATCTTATTTCGAAGATTCGAAACGGGCAGAAGGTGAAAGACATGAAAACCAGAAAAAAGAGAAACCCCATCATCGTGTGCGTCACAAGCGGGAAGGGTGGCGTCGGAAAGACCTTTCTCACGGTCAACCTTGCCGCAGCGCTGGCGAAGAAGGGTAAGAAAATCCTCGTCGTCGACTGCGACTTCGGTCTCGCCAATGTGGACATCATGCTGGGCATCCGGCCCGTCAGGACCATGAAGGATGTCGTCTTCGGCGAGGCAACGCTTCAGGACGTCATCGTCAGGACAACGGGGGGCTTTGACCTCGTTCCCGCATGCTCCGGTGTGAGGGACATGGCCCAGCTTCTTTACGAACGGATAGAGATGATCAAGGAGATGCTCCTGTCACTCGAGGGCTATGATCTGATTCTACTGGACACCGGTGCCGGCATGACAGAGGTCGTTCTCCAGTTTAACCTGCTCGCCAACCGGAACATCCTCGTCATCAACCGCGAACTCACCTGCCTGATGGATGCTTATGCGATGATCAAGGTCCTTTACCAGCTATTCGGCAGGGACTCCTTTGACATCATTGTCAATTCTTCGATGGACGAGAAGGAGGGCGATCGGATCTTCCGCCACTTCGATTCCATCTGCAGGCGGTTTCTCGGGTTTCCCCTGACGCACCTCGGGTCTCTGCGCCACGACGAGGATGTGCCGCGATCGATCATGAACCAGGAAATCCTCGTAAAAGCCTCCCCGCATTCAAAGATCGCGGAGAGTTGCGCTTCCATGGCAGGTGCCCTGTCCCGCCGGCGGGCATGACCGTCATGGGCGACGTGAAGAAATGGATGATGCGCCGTGACCGGACCAGTGCGAAGGGCATCACCTCAGAGCGAATAAAAAGACTGGAAATTTGCGCGAAAAGCGGCTAATTTTAAAGGTCTATACGATTTAATGGTCATACGATCTGGAGGCGTTTTATGAAAATGTTGAATAAACGGTTTTACATCCTGGTCTCTTTCTGGCTTCTTCCTGTGCTTCTTGTCATGTTCGGTCCTTACGGCGACAGCCGGGTGGCAGCCGTCGACACGAGCACGTACAAAAGCCTGAAGATCTTCACCGAGGTCATCGACATTGTCGAGAAGAACTACGTGGAAGACGTGAAGACCAACACGCTCATCCAGGAGGCCATCAACGGGATGATCAGATCGCTGGACCCCCACAGCGCTTTCCTGACGCCGGACCAGTACAAGGATCTCCAGGTGGACACGACCGGTCAGTTCGGCGGGCTCGGGATCGTCATCACCCTTCAGAACGACCAGCTGGTGGTCGTCTCACCGATTGAGGATACGCCCGCCTTCAAGGCCGGTATCAAAGCGGGAGACAAGATATTAAAAATCGACGGGCAGTGGACGAAAGGGATCGCCATTACCGACGCCGTCAAGAAGATGCGGGGTCCCGAAAACACGAAGGTGACCCTCACCATCATGCGGAAAGAATTTACACAGCCGAAAGACATCGTCATCACCCGTGCCACCATCAAGATCAAAAGCGTGAAGCAACAGGTCTTCGATGGAACCATCGGCTACATCCGGCTCTCGAACTTCCAGGAATCGACAACGGATGAGCTGAAGAAGGCCCTCCAGGAAATCAACGGGAAAGCCAAACCCCTGAAAGGCCTCGTCCTGGATGTCCGGAACAACCCCGGCGGACTTTTGGAGCAGGCCGTGAAAGTATCCGACGCCTTCATCAAATCCGGACCGATTGTCGCAACGAAGGGCCGGGTCAAGACCGTCGAGGCGACTTTTGTGGCGAGAGACGACGGGAGTGAACCGACCTGCCCGATGGTCGTGATCGTCAACGAGGGAACGGCGAGCGCCTCGGAAATCATCTCGGGAGCACTGCAGGACAACAGCCGGGCTATCATCCTGGGGACAAAGACCTTCGGTAAGGGGTCCGTTCAGACGGTCATCCCTCTCGAGGACGGGTCGGCCCTCAAGCTGTCCACAGCAAAATATTTCACGCCCAAGGGAAGGTCCATTCAGGCGGAGGGCATCGTGCCGGACATCGTGGTTGAGTTTGTGAAACCGCCCGAAGAGGAGGAAGGGCCGGAGACGGCCATCCGGGAAAAGGATCTCAAGGGCCACATCAAGGGAGAGAAGGAAATGGCCCGTCCGAAGGAGTTGCCCCAGAAGAAAGAACAGGACCCCCTGTCCCGGGACAACCAGTTGAAAAGCGCTGTGGATATCCTGAAAAGCTGGGAGGTGTTCAGCAAGAGCGGAAGGTAACGAAGGGACCGCCTGACGGGCATCACCGTGGCAAAAGGGAAGAGAAAAAAGGCAACAAAAAATAACCATGCCCGGCTGGGCTTCTGTCTTTTTCTTCTCGGCCTGGTGGTCTTTATCTTCTGGGTGGCCTATCCGCCGGTGCCCTACGAGGGTTCAGAAAAAAAGGTCCCTTCGGAGGAAAAGCCCCCGCTCTCGGACGCCCCCTCTCCCCGGCATCTGAAGATCGCGATACTCATAGATGACATCGGTCAGGACTTGAAACCCCTTGATGAACTTCTGCGGCTCGATGCGCCGATCGCTTTTTCGGTCCTTCCTTTCTGCAGTCATTCCATCGGGGCGGCAAGAAAGATACACAGAGCGGGCAGGGAAGTCCTCCTGCACCTCCCGATGGAGCCCCTTGAATATCCGGAGCGGGACCCCGGCAAGGGGGTCCTCTTGATCTCCATGAACGAGAGGGAAATGCGATCGCAGGTGGAAGAAGATTTGAGGGCGGTCCCTTTCGTACGCGGTGTGAACAACCACATGGGCTCCCGCCTCATGCAGGACAGGCAAAAGCTCAAGGTCCTTTTCAGGAAACTCCGGGAGAGAGGCCTTTACTTCATCGACAGCCTGACCACGGCGGATTCAAAGGCTGCCGAGGTCGCAGGCGAAACAGGTGTTCCATTTGCATCCCGTGAGGTTTTCATCGATCACGCCCGGGACCGGGAGATGGTTTTCAGGAACATGAAAGATCTGCTGAAAAAAAAGGGACAGAGGCAGAGCCTCCTGGTCATCGGCCATCCCTATCCCGAAACGATCCAGGCCCTGAAGACCTTCCTGCCCAGGCTCCAGTCGGCAGGCGTTGAGGTGATCTCCCTGTCGGAACTCATCACCAGAAATGGGAACGCCCGTCCCCCGGGCCACGCCCGGTCGCAACGAGGTTAGCTATTTATGATCCCCATGAACAAAAAAAAGACCATCAAGGCATTGCTCCTCTTCTGTGCGGTACTTGGCTTTCTGCTGTGGCCCGCCCCGCAGGCTGTCCTCTGCGCGGAAAACACCCCTGAGGCCCCTTATCGCTATATGTCGGGGCTTTATTCCAGTCTCAACGGGAAATTCAAGGAAGCCGTTTCCGAATACGAGAAGGCCCTTCTCGCCGATCCCACTTCGCCCTTTCTCGCCGTTGAGCTCGCGACACAGTATACCCGGATAGGCAACATCGACAAGGCGATTGCCGTAGCCGAAAAATCCCTGAAATACAACCCGGACTATGTCGATACCTACCTCATCCTGGGGGGGCTCTACCTCCACACGAGGCAATACGACAAGGCCATTGAGACCTATCGCAAGGTTCTCTCCCTGAAACCCGGCAATCTGGAATCCTACCTCTACCTGAGCGTCATCTACGCTGAGACCAAGCAATACGCCGAAGCGATCGACGTCCTCCAGCAGATGCTCAAGGCGGATCCCGGAAACGTCATGGGTCATTACTACATGGGGAAAATCTATTCCGAGATGAGGCGATACCGGGAAGCCGAGCAGTGGTTCCTCAAGACACTGGAACTCAAACCCAACTTCGAGGCCGCCCTCTCCGATCTGGCACTCCTGTATGAACTGGAGGAGAAAAATGATAAGGCCAGAGAGATTTATGTCAAAATGATCTCCCAGCATCCTGGAAGGACATCGACAAGGGTCAAGCTCGGAAAAGTGCTTCTGCGGGACCGAAAATATGAGGAAGCCGTCAGTCAGTTCCAGGAGATCCTGAAGCGCGATCCCAACAACCGGGAGGTGAGGTTTACCCTGGGGCTGATTTACTACGAGTGGAACAAGCACGATGAGGCCATCGCCGAATTTTCAGAAGTCCTGAAGGTCTTTCCCAACGATGATGAGGCCCGATACTTCCGGGCCGCCGCCTACGGTGAAAAGAAACTCTATGGTGAGGCCCTTGCTGACTTAAACAAGATACCGGTGAGTGACGATCTTTACGCAAACGCGCAAATCCAGATCGGCGTCATCCTGAAAAAGCAGAACCGCCCGCAGGAAGCCATCGAGGTGACGAAGAAGGCCATGAAAGCCAAGGAAGGGGACCCCGCCCTCTATGGTTTCTTGGCCTCCCTTTACGAAGATGCCAAAGATCTCAAGACGGCAGAGCAGACGCTGATGGAGGGGCTTGCCGTTGCGCCCGCGAACGCCGATCTGCACTACCGTCTCGGCGTGCTTTACGAGAAAACGGATCGCTTTAACGAGAGCATGAAGCAGATGGAGGAAGTCCTGAAAATCGAGCCCGAAAGCGCGGAGGCGCTCAATTTTATCGGCTACAGCTATGCGGACAGGGGAATCAAGCTCCAGGAGGCCGAGGCCATGATCAAGAAGGCGCTGGAACTGAGACCCGGCGACGGCTACATTACCGACAGCCTCGGCTGGGTCTACTTCAAGCAGAACCGCACTGATGAAGCGATCAAGTACCTGGAGGAGGCCCTGCGCATTCTGCCCGAAGACCCTGCCATCGCGGAACACCTCGGCGATGCCTACGCCAGGACTGGACGGGTTCAGGACGCCATCGAAAAATACAAGCTCGTGCTTCAGCTGAAACCCGACGCCGAGAAGGTCCGCGAGAAAATGGACACTTTAAGCAGGTAGCGTCATCACTGAAAAAGATGACTCGATCTTAAAATATCCGGAGTCGCTCAGTACCGCCGGAACCATTTCCCGCCAACCGCCCGAACACATCAATGACCGTCAGGACCTCCCGCCCCCGCCGGAAGGGATCTTCGGATTAAAGCTTTTAGTTTCAGGACGCGGGGGATACACGTGGAGCCTGTTCGATTGACCATGCGAAAAACCGCCCTCTTTTTTCTGGTGATTGCGATGGCCGCTTATACGGCAGGGTGTGCCCCGCGAAAAGCACTGCTGCTCGGGGAGGATTTCTCCTCCCCCGAGCGCGCCCTGGCGAAGCTCAAGCAAATGAACACCGGGGAAGACACCCTGAAAGGGGTGAGCACCCTGACCGTCACCGCGGCCGATGGGCGATATATCGTGAAGATGGCCCTGCTGGCAAAAAGACCCTCCTCCCTTCGCATCGAAGAGATGCCGTTCTGGGGGCTTCCCGATCTGTTCCTGTCCGCCAATGAAGACCAGCTCAAGGTATTTTTCCCGAAGGAGGGAAAATTCTATGTGGGGAAGCCCACACGAGAGAACATCTCCAAGTTTCTACCCTGGGGAATCGAGGTGGACGAATTTCTTGCCCTTCTCTTCGGCATGCCGCCGCCTCGCATCGCCGCAGCGGAAAGACTTGAAGGCCGGACGGAGGAGGATCTCTACCGGATCGACACCTTCAATAGCGGTGGGAAACTCGGTTCCCTGTGGATTGATCCGCTCGATCACCGCCTGGTCAGGACAGAACTCCTGACCGAAAAAGGCGATGTGCTCTGTGAGGTGAGCCTGGCCTCTTACGGCCCCGCCGGGGATTTCATCATCCCCAAAGAACTCATCCTGGATTTCTTCAAGCCCGAAAAGACAAATATCCTCATCCGGCACAGAAGCACCGAGATCGCCGCAGACGAAGACGAAGATCTCTTCGACCTCGAGATCCCGGCCGGCATCACTCCCCTTCAACTGGACTAAGCGGGAAGATCGGGGTTAACGGCAGTCACAATCAGTTCCGTTGACGACTCCTTCCTGAAAGCGGCAATTTACTCCATTTCATTTCACTATAGATTTCAAATGGAAATGATGATAAAAAACGACCAGATTAAGTTATAATCTAAACACCCTTCAACCTATGTGAAATCAAGCCTGTTTCCCCTCCGCCTGGAAACATCGCGGCTGTCGACATTGTGAGCAAATTTGTCTTCGAACTCCGTATCGCTTGAGATGGATTCCTCCAGCAAGAACCGATTCGATGACTTCTTTGAAGAAGAGAAGTACCTGGTCTTCAAAAACCACCTCTATAATTATCTCCTCCGGAAACGCGCTATCGGTAAGGCCCTGAAGCGCGAGAGGCCCGGCTTGACCCTCGAGGTTGGAAGCGGTATCTCTCCCGTGACAACACCCGGAGACCGTATTATCTATTCGGAGGTTTCTTTCCTCGCCATGAGACGCCTGAAACAGGATCTGGGGAGGGGATCCTTCGTCGTAGCCGATGTCACGAGGCTTCCCTTCAAAGACGGAGTCTTCGATCACACAGTCTGTTCCGAAGTTCTCGAGCATGTGGAACACGACGGAACGGCCCTGAAGGAGCTGTCAAGGGTTATGAGATCCTCGGGCCGCCTCTTACTCACCTTCCCTCACCGGCAGTTCTACTTCACGAATGATGATCGGTTCGTAGGTCACCTTCGTCGGTATGAATTACGAGAGATGGCGGATCGCCTGGAGGCGGCTAATTTGAAGCCCCTTTCCACAAAAAAGATACTGGGTCCCCTGGAGAAGCTAACCATGATGGCCGTTATCTATGGCATAGAGAAGTTTCAAAACGACCGGGGAAAAAGTGAGCTGAAAAATTTATCCCAAAAAACTTATGGACCACTCATCATCATCTATAAATGGGTGAACAGAATCTATGCTGTCCTCGCGTGGCTGGACGCTCTTCTGGCGCCTCGTTTTCTTTCCGCCGTCCTTCTGGTCAAGGCCGGGAAAAAATCAAATCCCGTAGGCACGATGGCGTAAACAGCGAAAGATTCACTCAAGATTATTCCCTGACTATGAATATAATGATCCGACTGCGCGCTGATCTGATCATTTGCATTCTTCTCGTCAACAAAACATTTCAAACGATAATCGATAATGTTTTTTCTACGCGAAAGCGCAGAGTCGTAGGTGAAATCTTGAATCAAAACCTTTTCTTGACATAGGACCCGGCTCTTGAGGCAAAAAGTCATAAAAAAGCCGTCCCTCGGTGGAAGGACGGCTGGCAGACATAACCAGGATGTTAAAACAGCTTTGTCTTACTTGATTTCTTTGAGTTTTGCCTTTGCGATCTTGGCCTGATTGGAACTGGGGTACTTCTTCGTCACCTGCTGAAAGATGAGCTTGGCACTCTGCTTGTCGCCGAGTTTCTGGAACGCCAGGCCCTGCTTGAGCATGGCATCGGGGTTCTTTGCGCCCTTTGGGAAGTTTTTGATGACCTTCTCATACTCCAGGATGGCCTTCTCGTAGCTTCCCTCCAGGTAGTAACACTCGCCGAGCCAGAACTGGGCGTTGTCCGCGTATTCCCCTTTCGGGTACTGCTTCAGAAACTTGGCGAATTCCTCCCGGGACTGAGCATACTTCCCTTCCTTGAAGGTCTTGTAAGCGGCCTGGTAGGCAGCTTCCCGGTCGCTCCTGGCCTCGGCTGCAGCCCCAGCCGCGGCGGGTTTTCCTTCCTCCTTTACAGCACTCGGCGCCTCCTTCTTGCTCACGCCGATAAAGCTTTCAATGTACTCCACCCGGAAGGAGAGGTCATCGAGCTTCTCCTTCATCTCTTTCAGGCTGCCGCCTTTCTGCTGGTTTAGCGCCGCAAATTCCTTTTTCATCTCATCGACGGAGCCTCTGAGATTCTGAACGCCGTCCCGCAGATTGATCATGTCCGCACCGGCATCGGCCTGTGCCTTGCGCAGGGTTTTGTTCGTCTCCAGCACCTCTGCCAGATCCTTCTGGGCCCTGTCGAGATCAACGCTCATCCTGTTGACCTGTTCCCGCAGTTCGCCGGTCTTCTGGTCCTGGTTTTGCTGGACTTTTTTCAGATCGACCGACGTGGCACAACCCCACAAAAACGCCAACACAACGATGAAACAAAGCACAAGATTCTTTTTCAAGGCTCAAGCCTCCCGGATCGAAGATTTATTTTTGTTTCGTGACGGCAAACTGAGCCCGTCTGTTCTTCGCCCATGCCCCTTCATCATGACCGGGATCAAGGGGTTTTTCTTCGCCGTAACTCACCGTGGATAAACGCCTGGCATCTATACCCAGGCCCACAAGATATTTCTTGGTGCCATCGGCTCTTCTCTGCCCGAGGGCCAGATTGTACTCGTTCGTCCCTCGCTCGTCGCAATGCCCTTCGATGCGCATAACGTAACCCCGATGGGCCTGAAGCCAATCGGCATGCTTCTTCAGCGTCGCCCGGGCTTCCGATGTAAGCGCATACTGATCAAAGCCGAAATAAATGTTTTCAAAGCCGCTCCCTTTCGCCGCGGCGGCTGCCGCTTCCCGCTCTCTCAGAGCCTTCTCCCTCAATTCCTGCTCCCTCAGGGCCCGCTGCCTGGCCTCTTCATCTCTCATCCGCTGCAGGTCCGCGTCCGAGAGCTGACCCGGCTTGGACACCGCGGTCCCCCGGTCATCCATCAGCGTTTTTTTCTCCGGGGCGCAACCGGTAAACACGATGCAGGTGAGACTGATGCTCAAAAGGATAATGACTGCTAAGGCGAGTGTCTTCCGCATGAATCTTTCCTCCTTTTTTGTCTGGTCCTGAAGCCAATCCCTTTTACCGTTTCGGAAAAGGAAACCGCGTTTATTTAATCCATCTTCTCCAGAGGCGTCAATACAAATTTCATCTCGGGGACCAGGAGGGACCACCGTAGCTGTCAAATCCCTCATGAAGAACCCGTACATTCATGCCGTTTGAATTCATGATGCAGAGTCTCGCTTTTCCGCCCCGTTTGGAGACAAAGACAATGTAACGGCCGTCGGGAGACCAGCCCGGGGAGTCATTGCGGCTGTCGTCGGCCGTCAGCCGGGTCGGCGGCAGGGACCCGTCAAACCCGATGACAAAGATCTGAAAACGACCGCCTTCACGCCCCTCGTATGCGATCCGGTTCCCGCGGGGGGACCAGGAGGGTGAGGTGTTGTAGCCGCCCTCGTAGGTGATCCGGCGGGCGGAATTCTCACCGATGCCCTTCACATAAATCTGGGGTGATCCGGCACGATCGGAAACAAAGACAAACTGACGGCCGTCGGGCGACCAGCTGGGCGAGACTTCGATGGAGGGTTCGCTCGTCAGCCGCTTCAATTGACCGCCGGCCACATCCATCATGTAAATGTCTTCACTTCCATCCTTGCTTAAGGTGATGAGCATCTTTTTTCCGTCGGCGGACCATGAGGACGGGAGGTTCAATCCCTGGTAAGCGGAGAACTTCCGGTTCGTCCTTCGATTCACGTCCATGAGGTAGCCGTTGGGATTTCCGTCTTTATAAGACACGAAGGAAAGGCTCTTCCCATTGGGAGACCACCTTGGCATGAGGGTGAGAGACTGGAAACCTGTCAGGCGGGTGAAGTCGGTCCCGTCGAAGCTGACCGTGTAAATCTCCGACACACTCCCCTTTTTCCCGGAGAAGGCAATCCTCGTGTTGAAGAGACCCTTCTCGCCGGTCAGGGCCAGGATAATTTCGTTGGCAAAGCGCAGGACCATCTCCCGTCTTTCATCGAGGGTGCCGAAATATTTCTTGCCCACGAGAAGCTTCCCCTGGACGACATCAAAGAGACGAAATTCCGCCGTGAGCTCTTTGCCGTCATAGCGGTACCCCCCCGTCACCAGAGACTCCGCACCAATACCCACCCAGTCTGGGAAGCGGATACTCTCCGCCGTGATACCCGTTTTCTTCGGATCTCCGAGGTGAGCCTTCTTGTCGATGATGTTGAAAAACCCCGTGATCGTAAGGCTCCGCGACAGGGCATCGGAAAACCAGACGGAGTAGTCCTCCCGGGCACTGCCGCCGAGATTCTTGAAATCAGGAATGGCGATCGGGAACTTCTGAAACGTGGGGGAGTCGATGTCGATGTAAACTTTGGCGACGGCCGGACCAGCAGCCGCGCCCGTGATGACCATGACGGCCACCAGGGCTGCAATTGCGTATCTCATAAGATTCATTCCCTATTCATGCTTGCAGGATAAACGGATCCAGAAAAATTCGAGCGCTCTCACCGCAGTTCCGATGACCGGAAACGGATTCCGAGTTCCACGTTGTCGTCACGGATCCACTCGGGAAGCGGGGGAAAGGGGCTTGCCTTTTGGACCGCCCGCATGGCCGAGGAGTCGAAATAGGTGTTCCCGGATTTCTTCTCGAACTGGGCCGAAAGCAGCATTCCGGACCTTGCGATCTTCACGTCGATGACGGTTTCGAGATTCTGGTTCTGCAAAATGCTCTGCGGCAATGCCCACTGGCCCTTGATCCTGGACCAGATCGAGGAGTAGTAGGACATGAGCCTCGTGTTGGTCTCCCCCTGCCCTGCGGGCCCCGCGGGCCCCGGAGGACCGGCCGCGCCTTTTTTCTCCGAGCTGGCCAGCCGTTTGCGGATGTCGTCTATCGCCCGGTCGACCCGGCCATCGTCCACCTTCTCGGTCACGGAATGCTTCTTGAGGGGCGAAGGCGGCGTCGTTTTGACCGTTTTCTTGAGCACTATCGTGTCTTCCTTGAAGCTCTCCCGGAGCGTCCTAGCCAGGATATCCTTCGACGGCGATGGCGCGGCTTTTCCCGAGAGAATAGCGGAGGGGCTGACGAGATCGACGGAATAGACGGGGCCGAAGGTCCACTGTCGCGACGGGAGGGAGGGTGAGAAGAAAAGGAGGGACAGAGCGACGACATGGATCAGGACGGAAAACAGGATCGTCCGTTTCAGGCTGATACCACCCTGAAAATCACGTGTGGCGTATTCAAGCGATATCATCTCGTACCCTGCGGCGGTTCCGTGATCATGCCCAGTTTGTCAATGCCGGCCTTCCGGACCTCGGCCATAACCTGGACAACGAACCCGTATGGAACCTCTTTGTCGGCACGCATGTACACCTCTTTATCGAGACGGTTCTTGAAGATACTCTCCAGCTTGGGGCTGAGATCGCCCATGGAAGTCTTGTATTCGTTGAGGTATAATTCTTTTTTGCCGTTGATGGTCAGCACGATCTTTTCCTCCCCCACATGGACGCTTTTCGCCTTCACCCGGGGGAGATTCACATCGATCCCCATCTGGAGCATGGGCGCCGTGACCATGAAGATGATCAGGAGCACGAGGATGACATCCACGAGCGGGGTCACGTTGATGTCCGAGACGTGCTTATTTTCCGTGTGATTGGGTCTTCTACGGTAACGCATGATACCTACTTCCGTATGTAGTGTCTCTCGACGATGTTGAGAAACTCGGAGGAGAAGTTGTCCATCTCCTGGGTGATGAGCCGGATGCGGCTCAGGTAGTAGTTATAAAAAATAACAGCGGGGATTGCCGCTGCCAGACCCGCTGCCGTGGCGATCAGGGCTTCCGAGATGCCCGGAGCGACAACGGCCAGAGTGGCCGAGCCCCGGAAGCCTATGCCCCGGAAGGCGTTCATGATCCCCCACACCGTGCCGAAAAGCCCGATGAAAGGGCTGGCGCTGCCCGTCGTGGCCAGAAACCCGAGGGCACTCTCCAGCTTGGAGGCCTCCTGGCCGGAGGCCCTGTTGAGCGCCCGCTCCACGTTGTCGACCCCGACCAGCTCGACGGACGGGATGTCGCCGTCGGCAAGATCACCGGCTCCGCCCGAACCCCGGCCGGACTTGCTTAATTTCCCCAGTTCGATGTACCCGGCCCGGAAGACCTCCGCCAGCGTCGAAGCCCGAAATTTCCTCGACTCGGGGAAAATATCTGAAAGCTTGCTGCTTCTCATGTAAAGGTCCAGGAACTGTTCGTTCTCCTTCTTCGTCTTCCGGATGACCCTGTACTTCATTAGAATAATGGCCCAGGAAACAACGGAAAAAATGAGGAGCAGGGCCAGGACGAATTGCACCATCCCGCCGGCATCGAGGATCATGCCCAGAAGGCTCCCGCCGTAATTCCCGCCGAAATCAAGGGCTGTAACCGCAAGAAATCCCGACATTCTTACCTCCATTTGGTTCAATCTGCGGCAGTATTTATGTCAAAATATCCGCCTTGTCAATAAACTTTTAGGCTAAAGAGGGAAAAAGTCGAAGAAATTCCCGCTTTTGAAATATGGCCTTGACTCGGCCATCCGATTGGTATAGAGAATCCACAAACGACCTTTTAATTTGATCCGGTGAGATTGAAAAAGGATCGGTCATGAACCATGTGGGAATCAAAAAAGACTGTGTGCGTAAGCCTTCCCGTTGACGGGAAGGTTTTTTTTTGATTGAAAGCGGTCCCGGGCGGCCATCCTTATCGGGTTGGAGCCGCCGCAAAAAATCACGGCGGGGGGAGTTCAAGATGAGCAAGAAAAGAGTGGTCATGGATTCCGAGGGGATCGACCGGTCCCTCACGCGAATCTCCTATGAGATCCTCGAGAAGAACAAGGGCGTTGAAGATCTCGTGATCATCGGCATCCAGAAGGGCGGTGTGTTCCTCGCTGAAAGGATCTGCGAGAAGATCTCCCGGATCGAAGACGCGAAGGTGCCCATGGGGAAACTGGACATCACCCTGTACCGGGACGATCTGTCGTCGAAGAAACCGAGGATAGGAAAGACGGACATCCCGTTTTCCCTGGACAATAAAAAGGTCGTCATCGTCGACGACGTCCTCTTCACGGGGAGGACCATCCGTGCGGCCATGGACGCGCTGATCGACTTTGGCCGGCCCAGGCTCATACAGCTTGCCGTTCTCATCGATCGGGGCCACCGGGAGCTCCCGATCCGGGCCGACTTCGTCGGCAAAAACCTTCCCTCCTCGCTCTGGGAGGAAGTGAACGTGAGCGTGAGCACGGACAAGGCAAAGGACGAGGTGGTCATCCTCGAAAACGCGTAGGACATGGGCATAAGGCAGGGGCCGGCAATTTAAGGACAGAGAAGAAGAGAGAACAGGAGAATTATCGATCGTGAAATTCACCACTCACCACGCACCACTCACCACTGCATATCAGGGAGTACCTTCATGAAATTAGCCAGGAAAGACATTCTGGGCATCCGGGAACTCACCGTGGAAGAGATTAACCTCGTCCTGGACACGGCGGAGTCCTTTATCGAGGTTTCGACACGAGAGATCAAGAAGGTCCCCACCCTCAGGGGGGTGACGGTCATGAACCTCTTCTACGAGCCGAGCACCCGGACACGGACCTCCTTCGAGATCGCCGCCAAGCGACTGAGCGCCGACACGATCAACATCGCCGCGGCAACGAGCAGCGTCGTCAAGGGTGAGACCTTCGTCGACACGGCGAAAAACCTCGAGGCCATGAACCCGGACATCATCGTGCTCAGACACAGCGCCGCCGGGGCGCCCCACATGCTCTCGAGGGTCGTAAGGCAGTGCGTGATCAACGCCGGCGACGGGGCCCACGAACACCCCACGCAGGCCCTGCTTGACATGATGACGATCCGGGAGAAGAAAAAGAGAATCGCCGGACTCAGGGTCGCGATCATCGGGGACATCGCCCACAGCCGCGTGGCCCGCTCCAACATCTACGGTCTCACCAAGATGGGGGCTAAAGTGACCGTCGGGGGCCCGAGCACCATGATGCCCCGCTTCATCGATCGGCTGGGGGTGGAGCTGCATCACCACGTGGATGACGCCATCCGGGATGCCGACATCATCATGATGCTCCGGATCCAGACGGAGAGGCAGGACATGAGTGTCTTCCCGTCGCTCAGGGAATACGCCAACCTCTTCGGCCTGAACCGAAAGCGCATGGCCCTCGCCAAAGACGACGTCATCATCATGCACCCGGGGCCCATGAACCGGGGTGTCGAGATCTCTCCCGACGTGGCCGACGGCCCCTACTCGGTGATCCTCGACCAGGTGACAAACGGTGTCGCGGTAAGAATGGCACTCCTCTATCTGCTGTCTTCTGGAGGTAATTGATGAATCTTCTGATCAAAGGCGGACGAGTCATCGACCCCTCACAGGGGCTCGACGCGAAGATGGATATCCTGGTGGAAAACGGGAAAATATCAAAGATTGGGAAGAGCATTCCGGACGGCGGCGCGAAGGCCTCCAAAAAAGCGTCCGCTTTGCAGGTCATTGATGCTTGCAATCTCTTAGTCCTTCCCGGCCTCGTTGACATGCACACCCACCTCCGGGAACCGGGCTATGAGTACAAGGAGACGATCGAGACAGGGAGCGAGGCGGCCCTGGCCGGCGGGTTCACATCGATCGCCTGCATGCCTAACACAGACCCCACCAACGACAACCGTTCCGTCACGGAGTTCATCATCCGCCAGGCGGCGAAGTGCGGCCTTGTGAATGTCTACCCCGTCGCAGCGATCAGCAAGGGCTCGGAAGGAAAGGGGCTGACGGAATTCGGTGACCTGCTGGAGGCGGGAGCCGTGGCCTTCTCCGACGACGGCAAGCCCGTGATGGCCGGGGGGCTCATGCGCCGGGCCCTGGAATACGCCGGCTCCTTCGGCGTTCCCATCATCTCCCACTGCGAGGACGCAACACTCTCCGCCGGCGGGCTGATGAACGAGGGGCTCACGTCGACGGAACTGGGGCTTCCGGGCATCCCCTCCATATCCGAAGAGGTCATGGTCGCCCGGGACATCCTGATTGCCGCTTACACGGAAACGGCCCTCCACATCGCCCACGTGAGCACGGCGGGCTCCGTCGATCTCATCCGCGATGCGAAGAAACGGGGCGTGCGGGTCACGGCGGAGACGGCGCCCCACTATTTCTGCCTGTCGGAAGAGGCGCTCACGGAGTTTGACACGCGGCTCAAGATGAACCCGCCCCTCCGGAGCACCGCCGATGTCGCCGCCATCAAAAAGGGTCTGCGCGACGGGACCCTCGATGCCATTGCCACGGACCACGCCCCCCAGTCATCCATTGAAAAGGAAGTGGAGTTCGAGTACGCAGCCAACGGTATCATCGGCCTGGAGACGTCGCTAGGGCTGAGCCTCCGCCTGGTTGAAGAGGGCATCCTGACACTTCCGCAGCTGGTCGAAAAGATGAGTCTCAACCCGGCGAAGATTCTTCGGCTGAAAAAGGGGACGCTCAAGCCGGGCACTGACGCCGACATTACCATCATTGATCCTGAAAAGGCATGGATTGTTGACGTAAAGAAGTTCCGGTCCAAGAGCCGTAATTCCCCCTTTGGCGGCTGGCAACTGAAGGGGAAGGTCATCCACACCATCGTCGCCGGTGTCGTGAAATTCACTGACCGTGAATAGCTACGAGTGTTTCTAATGAATAATATTTTCTCATACTTCGCTTCACATTATTATTGCTCACAACTCACAACACACAACTCACAACCCTTATAATGATTGGTAGAAACGTTCAGAAAACAAGGGCTGTCGTTCTGCGAACCCTGGACTATGGGGAGTCCAACAGGATCGTTACCTTCTTCACCGCCGATATCGGGAAACTCAAGGGGATCGCCAAGGGCGCGCGGCGAAGCAAAAAGCGGTTCGCCAATGCCCTGGAGCTTTTTTCACTCTCGAACGTGCTTTTCTCGAGGGGCGGCCGGGGCGGACTTTCCCTCATCGAGGGCGCCGATGTCGTCTCCCACCACCCGGGCATCCGGGAAGACCTGGAAAAGACCCTCATCGCCACCTATCTCGCCGAGCTTGTCGACGGCTTCAGTGTCGAAGGGAAAAAAAACGCGGAACTTTTCCGCCTCCTCGAAGATTTCCTGGTATTCCTGGATCGCGAAGCCCTGCAGCCCGGCATCGAAAGATTCTTCGAGATGAGGCTTCTGAAGCTCACCGGCTACGATCTCCACATCCGGAGCTGTCTCACCTGCAGAAAAAAACTCGATGAGATCAGCGAACCCGCTTTCATCCCGGCCGATGGCGGAATCCGCTGCCGGACCTGCCTCAAAAACTCCGCAACAGGCCTGTCCGTCACGCCCGGGACACTGAAAACGCTCATTGCTGGATCACAGACGGATCTTCAGATGATCTCGAGGCTTGCCGTCTCCGACCGGACGGCCAGGGAGAGCCGGGCCGTCCTCGGCGCCATCATCGAACACCTCCTCGGCAAGGCCCTCAAATCTCTCAAAGTCCTTGATGATATGAGGAAAACGGTACTTTGATTTCCCTTGACTTTGGCCCCGCCATAATGCTACTTGTCCCGCCTGTGTGACCGATCAAAAAATCCATTTTAAACGGTTTTTTTATGCCGGGAGGAAGACGTGACCTTTCAAGAACTGATCTTTGCCCTTGACACATTCTGGGCCAAACAGGGCTGCATCATTCAGCAGCCCTACGATCTCGAGGTGGGCGCGGGAACCTTCAATCCGGCGACCTTCCTGCGGTCATTAGGCCCTGAGCCCTGGAACGTGGCCTACGTGGAGCCGTCGAGGAGGCCCACGGACGGGCGTTACGGCGAGAACCCCAACAGGCTTCAGCACTACTACCAGTACCAGGTCATCATGAAGCCCTCCCCCATGAACATCCAGGAACTCTACCTCGATTCTCTCAAGAGCTTCGGCATCGATCCTCTGGATCATGACATCCGCTTTGTGAAGGACGACTGGGAGTCCCCCACCGTCGGCGCCTGGGGCCTCGGGTGGGAAGTGTGGCTCGACGGCATGGAGATCACCCAGTTTACTTACTTCCAGCAGGTCGGCGGCGTGGACCTCGACCCCATCTCCTCCGAGATCACCTACGGCATCGAACGGATCGCCATGTACCTCCAGGGCATTGACAATGTCTATGACCTGGAGTGGGGCCACGGCATCAAGTACGGAGACGTCCACCACCAGGGCGAGGTGGAGTGGTCTCACTACAACTTCCAGCAGGCAGACATCGACATGCTCCGCAAACTCTTCGACATGTACGAGGCTGAAGGCCTCCGGATGGCCGAAAGGGAGCTGGTGCTCCCCCTCTATGATCACTGCCTCAAGTGTTCCCACACCTTCAACCTCCTCGACGCCCGCGGGGCCATCAGTGTGGCGGAACGCACGAATTATATCGGGCGGGTGAGGAACCTCGCCAGGCTCACGGCAGAAGGCTACCTGAAACAACGGGAAAAAATGGGCTTCCCGCTGATGGGAAAATGGCCCAAGAGAAAGTTGTGAGTTGTGGGTTGTGAGCAAACAAAAAAGTTGTGGGTTGTGGGTTGTGAGCAACTGTGTTTCAAGTCAAGATAATTAACTAAGCATATTTCCAGCACGTGTTGTTTTTGATCATCGTATTGAGGATGATCAGGATCTTTCTCATGCAGGCCGTGATGGCCACTTTGAAG
>Ga0209610_1000091_pt1 | contig 42543 bp, 45 predicted proteins | sample LakKivw275mmetaG_FD_184137 | JGI IMG/M metagenome (GOLD analysis project Ga0209610, IMG submission 184137) | Anoxic lake water microbial communities from Lake Kivu, Rwanda to study Microbial Dark Matter (Phase II) - Lake Kivu water 275m metaG... | ecosystem: Environmental > Aquatic > Freshwater...
GTATTACATCAACGTTGTTGCGGGCGACAACTTCCAGGACGACAACGTCTACTTTAGTTTCCGCGTCGACACCAAAGCGCCAACCGTGCCGACACCAGCTGCGGGTGAGAACCCGTTAGACGGTACCGGGTCGGCTTCCCCCAAGGTTCAGAAGACTCTCACACTGACTCTGCTGGGGAGCAACGCCGAGGTTGGGGCAACGATAAAGGTCTACGCGCGGAACACGAGGACGGGCGTCGAAACCAATGTCGGTACTGGAACAGTTGACTCGACCGGTAGGTGGACCGTAACTGCCACTCTGCTGGAGGCCGGCGAGACGTACGAGATAAGCGTGACCGCGACTGACGCCGCAGGCAACGAGAGTACGACGAAGACCCTGTACGGCTATGTGATGGCGGATGCGACCCCGCCGCAGGTGGAGATTTCTGCGGTGAAGGTCGGCGATGTAACCCTAACTTCGCCGTACACAACCGACAAGGCGAGCGTGCAGATTATCGGAAGCGTGACCAAACAGGACTTTGAATCCTACGGGGACTTTACCGTGCGGATAATGGTCGGTGGAGCTGCCGCGGGTACTGTGGTACTCGACGGGAACGGAGGCTTCACCACTAGCGCAACGCTCGGAGAGGGCACGAACGTCATCACCGTCACGGCAACGGATGAAGCAGGCAACACCGGCGCAGACAGCGTCACGATAGAGCGCACGGTAGCACCATTGACGACCTACGCGATTATCATCGTGGTAGTCGCGTTGATACTGGCTGCGATCGCAATATTCGTGAAAAGGTAAAAGGGGAAAAACGCACAAATCCCCTTTTTCTTTATTTTTTTCTTTTCTCAAGGGTTAGATGTTTTGCTATACCCGAAAATGACGCATGCTAAAGTTCTTCTTCGAGTATTTGGCGAACGAGCGGCATCATTCTCGGATTGATCGATAAATGCAGGCCATCTGGTTTCTTCTCCAGCCCCATCTACTTTTTCAAACATGTTAATCGTGATTAACACAAAACTTACAAATGCGTTAAATCAAAATACGCGAATCTATTTCTGTTATTGTTGATAGAAAAAGCTATAGGGGGGCTGTTTCTATATATCGTTACAGAAAGGGATTTTATGGTAGATGTCGAGACCCACCTCAAAATTGCTCGCGAAAAGGCGCGCACGGCAATCGATGCGCTTGAAAAGGAGCGATTTTCAGTTGTTGGCGACGAAGCGTTTAAAGCGGTGGAGGAGGCGGTCCAAGCTTATGAAAGCAAAAAAGATCCGCTCACCGATCACCGGAGGAGTTCCACCTTTTACTTAGTGAAGGCAGAGTTGCCCGAGGTGGCGAGTGAGTTCAAAGAACTGCACAAGATCTATCTAACTCTTGGGTACGAGTATAAGGATGGGGAGAAAGCCAAGCAAGCGATTGAGTTGGCAAAGCGAATCCTGAGGAGGGTTGAGGATGCACTCGGGGTTGAGATCCTTCCTCCAGAGAGCGCATGAGGCCACACGGGGCATCGAGGGGCTCGAGCTGCTCATGCTCTACGGCAGCTTGGTGCGCGGCGAGCTGACGCCGAGGTCGGACATCGATTTTTTCGCACTTTTTCACGACGAGCAAAGTTTAAAGCACGGAGAGCAAAAATTATCAAAAATTCTCGACAACCTGTGTGAGCGAGAATATGAGCGCACGTCATCGCTACACGCCGTGACCCACACGACCGAGGTAGACCGCTCCTTTCTCTACAATGTTTTTCGTGAAGGCGTGGCGATCAACCCGCTCATCGAGACCAGCGTGTGGGACCTGTTCTCCCTCAAACCATACACGTTGTTTACCTATTCGCTCAAGCAGAAGGCGCAATCGGAGAAGACGAGGATCGATCGTGTGCTTTACGGCTATATGCAGAAGAAGGGTGAAAAAACCTACAGTTACAAGGGGCTCGTGGGTTCCCTAGGGGCCGAGCGATTTGGGAATAACCTGATCGTACCGCTTGTGAGGGCTGAGGAGCTTCGCAGGTTTTTTGAGACCCAAGGGATCAAATTTGAGCAAAAGGTGGTGTTTTTACCAGCCCAAACATAGTGGTAGTCGCGCTGATACTGGCTGCGATCGCAATATTCGTGAAAAGGTAAAAGGGGAAAAACGCACAAATCCCCTTTTTCTTTATTTTTTTCTTTTCTCAACGAGTTAGGTGTTTTGCTATGCCTGCTTGAAAAACGTGACTTTTTTCTTTCTAAAATACGTAATCGGAACTAACACAATATCCAAGGCCGTGGAAATTTGTGCGTGGGCCAAACACACACGCTTAAGTTAATCTAAAATGGTGTGTGAAAGAATAGTTGTGCGGACAAAATGGTGGCTGTCATGGGAAAATACACGGTGGCCAGCTTCGCGGGGTTTTTGTTCACGATGTTGGTTGTCGCGCAATTCGGCGTTGGGCTGGTTGCGGCGGCGCCAACTGTGCCCCCGCCCATATCGCCGGCAAACGGGGCCGCGATAAACGATGCCACACCGACGTTTAGCTGGGCGTCCGTTCCCGGGGCGGCCAGCTACACACTTGAATACGCGCTCGATGCCGGGTTCACCACCGGAAAAGTGGCCAAGTCAGGCTTGACCGACAACTCGTACACAGTCCCCGGAAGCCAGCCGCTCGCCGACAACAAGTACTACTGGCACGTCCGGGCGGTGGATAACCTGGGCAAATTCAGCAGCTGGTCCGCCACATGGTCGTTCACCGTCGACACGGTCGTGGCAGCACCCGTGCTAGACACCCCGCCTGCCGAAACAAATGAATACAGATGGCTCGCGACCGGCAGCACCGAGGCCCACGCGAACGTGCGTTTTTATTTGGGCGAGACCCTTTGCAGTGAGACGGCAACGGCGAATGAGAACGGCAGGTTCAGTGCTTGGATAATATTGGTAGAAGGACGAAACGTCATAACCGCAGTTGCCACGGATGTCGCCGGCAACCGAAGTCGGGCGTCATCCCCAAAGGTAGTGTGGTACAGGCCGGAGATGAGGAAGGCGGAGAAGGAGAACCTCAGCGCCGGAGACCACACGTTCGATTTTACCGAAGTGTACCCTGTGCAACTCATAGACCGCGTGGTGCTGAGGGTGGGCGGAACCGTGCCCGAGGCGATCGTGTTGGTCGAGGCCCTCAAGGAGAAGCCAGCGGAGGTGCCTCTTGTATCGGGCGTCCTCTACGGATTCACGCGCATAAGCATACAGGCCCCAGCAGGAAATATCGAGAGCGCAGAGGCCGAATTCAGGGTCAGGAAAAATTGGATTGTACAAAAAAACCTCGACGAATCGACAATCAAACTATTAGAGTATAACGAGAGCGGGGGGGTGTGGGAGCCCCTGCCGACGACGAAAGTGGGGGAGGACGGCACGTACGCCCACTTTTCCGCGAAGTTGCAGGGCTTTTCGGTGTTTGCTATAAGCGGCGAGGTGCAGTCCCCGGAGCCGGAGATGTCTTTGTGGCCCATCGTGCTCGGCGCGATAGTGGTTGTTGTGGTGATATTTATCATCTGGCCACTAGTTCATGAAAGGCGCGCACCCAAAGAAGAGGGGTTGGGCCCAGAAAAAGCCGAAGAGGCGCCCCTCGAACAAAAACCGCCGCCAGAGGAAAAGGCACCTCAAAAGGAGGAGTTGCCAAAAGAAGAGAAAGGGGATTTCTGACCACGGCTAGCGCTGATAGAGGTTGTTCCCTTTTAGATCGATTGCAACCACAAGCGGCCCGAAGTTTTTAACCTCGAGAACCCAGAGCGCCTCCACGGGGCCGAGGTCGCGCCAAAACACTTTTTTGATTCTTTGGATGGCCTGAGCGGCGAGCACTCCAGCGCCACCTGTGAGGGCGAGATAGACACATCCGAGACGCGCGAGTTCTCGTGTAACGTCTTCGTTAACCCCACTTTTCCCCACGAGCGCTCTGACTCCCGTGCGTTCCACGAATTCCGCTTGCATGTTATCAAGCCTAGCACTCGTCGTGGGGCCGGCCGACACGATTTTCAAGCCGCGCGCAGTTTTTTTGACGATGGGCCCACAGTGGTAGACAACAGCGCCGCGTAGATTGACCGGTAATTTTTTGCCCGAACGCATGAAGTCGAGGGCTCTGGCATAGGCCTTGTCCCTCGCAGTAACGATAGTTCCGCTTACGTTCACGATGTCGCCAGCTTTGAGTTGTTTTATTTTTTTATCATCAAGCGGCGGCCTCAATTCAATTAGTTTTGTCACCGAGGTACCTCCACCCTTAACTTATCCCCTAGGCGCGCGGATGCTCGACGCGCGGCCCAGCATTGAAGGTTGACGGCAACGGGCAAACTCGCGGTATGGCAAGCCGCTTTAGCTATGTGAACTCCCAAGACGGTGGTTCGGCCGCCCAGGCCCATAGGTCCTATGCCGAGTCCGTTTGCATCATCAACCAGTTCACGTTCCATGCGCGCGAGCTTTTTGTCAGGATTCTTTGAACCCAAGGGACGGAGCAAGGCCTTCTTCGCGAGCAGGCACGCGGCTTCAGCGGAGCCACCAATGCCAACGCCAACGATTGTAGGTGGGCACGGCTGACCTCCGGCTTCTTCAACGGTGAGAAGCACCGCACGCTTGATAGCCTCTTCACCGGCGGTCGGCTTCAGCATGAAGAGCCGACTACAGTTCTCGGCACCAGCGCCTTTTACCAAGAGGTCGATCCGGAGCCGTTTGCCCCGCATAGGCTCAAGATGTAGCGCGGGTTGCCCCTCGCCTGTGTTTGTGCCGGTATTTTTTCGCGTGAGCGGGTCAACAACGTTCGGGCGAAGCGGTATAACTCGCGTCGCTTGCCCGATGGCCTCGCCGAGCGCTTGCCGAATGTCAAAATCGAGCTTGAGCTCCGAGCCAAGTTCAATGAAAAAGGTGAAGGTGCCGGTGTCTTGGCAGATGGGCGCACCTAGATTACGCGCTAGCTTGAGATTTTTCAGCATGCAGGCGAACTGCAGGCGCGCTATTTTGTTTTTCTCCCGTTTCTTTGAAATTTCAAGCGCATTAACCACGTCTTTTGGTAAAGTTGTAGCAGCTCGGCGAAGCATCTCAACGATGGTTTTTTGAAATTCAGATTTCGAAAGCATTCAATCAAATTCGAGTAAGCGGCTAGTGTTAAAATCTCTTCGGTCTCCCATGGCAAACCGGGGAGTATAAACTGGGGAGTTTATACTGGGGGGTTTGAACCGGGGTGTTTTGCCTTTTTAAACCCCCTTCGACCAATACAGCGGCGGGATTACATGGAGGATGATGGAATATGTGAACACGTTAGTAGAGCGAGCAGGTTTGAGCTCGCATCACTATTGGCGGACAAATTGGGGTCTCCAACGAATTTGGCGGCAGAGCTCGGCATTACGGAAATGGCAGTCAGAAAATGGTTGCTCCGCCGCACCCATCCGTCAAACGTCAACTTACGCAAGATGATTGAATTGGCTTTTGAGCTGGATGTCGCGCGAACCAGCGAGATCCTTAAAGATGACCTCGCCAAACATCAAGCGAGCTTCGTGAGCGTGAGGGAGCAAACGTGCGCTTGATAAACAAAACGACCGGCGAGGTTTTGGCAAACAGGGTGGAGTTCGCGGATACATTTTGGCGGAGATTTCGCGGGCTGATGTTGAGGCGAAATTTTCGGCGAGGTCAGGCTCTCCTTTTCAAACTGGCGAAGCCGGGCCGCTACGGCGTGCACATGTTTTTCGTCAGGTTTTCGATCGACTTGTTGTACTTGAACTCAAATTTTTCAGTCGTCGAGGTTCGTTCCGCACTTGCCCCGTGGCGAATTTATAGGCCAAAAGTTAAAGCCAGCTATATAATTGAGCTACCCAGTAGCACGATTTCTCGCACTAGCACTAAACTCGGGCATAAACTCGCGTTGCGCAAAGCATAAATCGGGAAAATCCTAGACAAAAGTGAGGCTGGCCGAGTAGCAGAGGGTGACGCTGGTCGGTGAACTGGTGGATATACAAGAAGCGCTTGCGCTCACGGCGACTCGGCTCGCATCTGAGATAGGGGCAGATGCGATTTTAATATTAACCGAGACTGGCAAGACCTTCGATCTCGTCGCCAAGAACACATTCGCTAGCTCCATGCTCAGGCGCGCGGTCGGTTTTTCTAGGAGGAGTATCAAGTTCGTCGCAGCCACGCCAAACCAAGAAACTTTCGAGCGGCTGAAAAAGAACCCTCATGCGAAAGTGATAAAACAGGCCTTGCGGGCGCCGAGCAGGATAGGCCAAATTCAGCGCGCAGTATGGCGGGCGCTTCGAGAGCAGATCCTCTGGCCCGGGGAGCTCATAGTTTGCCTAGTAGGCGATGCAAGTTTGCCTGGAGGTACGGACACAGTCTTCGTCTATCGCATAACCGAACCGGAGGCCAAGGTGGTGGAGGTCATAGAGGGGGACCCGATTATGGAGGCTATCGTCGAACTCGCGGTTGAGCTTTCGACCGAGCTGAGGCAGGAAAACAAGTTTTTGCACGGTGCTGGTTTTATCGTTGGAGACACAAAGGCAGTGTTAAGAAACTCCACCCAATTGGCTCCGAATCCATTCGAAGGGCACCAAGTTTTTGTCAATAATGCGAAAGATAGAGAGGTCATCAAAAAATTTTCGTTCTTAGATGGGGCCTTTGTGGTGGAGGATATCGGGCGCGTGGTTGCAGCGAGCCGCTATTTAACCGCCGACGCCGCCGTCAACATCCCGCGTGGCCTAGGAACGAGGCATCAGGCGATTGCGGCAATGACGGCAGCGACGAACGCCAAGGGAGTCACGATTTCCGGAGAGGACGGCATGATAAGAGTTTTTCTCAAGGGGCAGATCGTCGCCAGAATAGATCCGAAAAGCAAGATGCTGTTTGAAGTTTTGATGGACCAGCCCGGTTAGTCGGCGATTATCGATTTGAGCACTTGGGAAGCTTCCCGTTTTATCCCAAATTTTCTCCTGAAATATTTCAACACATTTTTCACGTCCCGCTCGAGCATTTCTCTCGCGTGCGCTTGGTGTGCGGGCAGATATTGGGGCCAGTCGATGATGAGGACCTCGCCATCGGGTTTGATCACCACGTTGTGCTCGCTTAAATCAGCATGCACCATTCCAATGTGGTAAGCCCGTTTAACATTTTCGAGGATTTCATCCAACACAGCTCCCGCCTCAGTTATTCTCTTGACTTTTGCCAGCTCCACACCGTCGATCAGGCCCATCACCAAAACGTGCCGGTCCAAAGCGATGGGGCGAGGCACAGAAACCTTAGGATAAAGCTTTTGTAGGGCCTCGAACTCGCGTGCAGCCGCTATGCGGGAAATGTACATCCAATCGTGTTTTTGTGGGTAAGGCCGCAGGCGTCTGACTTGGGTGAAGCTCGTGCGGCCCAAGCGGTTGAACTTGACCGCGACCTTTGAATCATCTGGTGCGAGGGCATCGTAAATGTCTGCTTCTTTGCCGATGCCGAGGGGACCGCCGAAGGCTTTCAGCACATCGCGATTGACAAGTGTCTTCAGCGCGAGAGCATCGCTCCCAGCTGGCAGAAGATTGTAGCCGACCCAATCTGCAGTCCGGCGTGCCACGAGTTTGAACTTGTTCAGCCGCCCGAGAAAGTAGAGGGTGTCCTTTGGTGATAGCTTACAGGACGCCTGCAACCTGTCGATGGGCACGAATTCGTAACGTCGCATCCAGCGCTCTATCGTGGCAAGCAAAGCAAAGTCATTTGGCTGGAGCTGTTTGAAGACGCGGATGGCTTGCAATATCATGTTCTCAACAGTTTTATTGTCCACGACTAAATGAATATTGGGGGCAACATTGAAGTACGCAATTTTGGTCGAGGCATTGGAAAAACTCGAAAAGACACCCTCCTATCTGGGGAAGAATGCGATCATTGTCGAGCTCCTAAAAAAGACACCCGTGGAGGAAATGGAGAGAGTTGTTTTACTTTTATTGGGGAAGACATGGCCTGCGTATGTGTCAAAGGAGACCGGAATCGGGCTTCAGCAGCTCAAGAAGGCCGTGGCGAAGGCCTCAGGTTACTCCTCAAGTGAAATCGATAAGCTCATGAAACAGATCGGTGATTTGGGTGAGGTCGCACGGAGTCTCCTCGAGAAAAAGAAGCAAGTGACGCTGTTTAGCGAGACGCTGACGGTAAAGAAAGTTTTTGAAAATATCAAGGCGCTGCCAGAAATCACGGGCACGGGCTCGGTTGACAGAAAAATAGCCGAAGTAGCGGAACTCCTGACCAGTTCAACACCACTTGAGGCAAAGTATATCACCCGCACGGTTTTGGGAGATCTCAGAATCGGCGTCGCTGAAGGCAGGCTCCGTGACGCGATAGCGAGTGCTTTCAACGCCTCTCCAGATGCGGTGGAGCACGCGTACATGTTGACGACGGACTATGCGGTTGTTGCGAAGGCTGCCGCGGCTGGTCGCGAGCGCGGTCTGGCGAAGCTCGGGCTATCGGTTGGCCACCCCGTCAACCCGATGCTCGCGCAGCGCGCCGAGGGCATCGATGAAGTCCTTGAACGGATGAAGGGCAAAGCCGCGTTTGAGATAAAGCTCGACGGCATACGGATTCAAGCGCACAAGGACGGCAATAGCATAGCCCTGTTCACACGACGGATGGAGGATTACACAAACATGTTTCCAGACTTGGTCGACCCAATTCGCCAAGCCCTGAAGCCGAAACAGGCGATTGTTGACGGGGAGCTTGTTGCGATAGACCCGCGCACGGGCAGACCAATGCCTTTCCAAGAAGTACTCAAGCGGCGCCGCAAGTATGAAATCAAGGAGGCGATCAAGCAGATACCTGTCGAGATCCACTTTTTTGACGTGTTGATGAGCGATGGGAAAACATTGCTAGATACGCCGTACACCAAGCGCAGGGAAGTGCTTGAGCGCATCGTCGATCCGAGCGCCAAGGTGATTGTGGTTGACCAGCTTGTCACAGGAAATCGAGAGGAAATTAAAGAGTTTATGAGTAAATCACTGGCGAGGGGCCACGAAGGACTGCTGGCCAAGGATCCCAACGCAAATTATCGTGCCGGCAGGCGAGAGTTCGTGTGGTTAAAGCTGAAGCCAGTCTTGGAAACGCTTGACCTCGTCGTCGTCGGGGGGCTTTACGGCAAGGGCAAGCGCGCGGGTTATTTCGGCAGTTACATCTTGGCGGCAAGAGATGAGGAGACAGAAAGATTTAAAACAATTACCAAATGTGGTTCTGGTTACACTGACGAGGATTTAGAAGAATTGACAAAAATGTTTAAAAAAATTCAGCTCAAAAAACCACATCCTGAAGTCAATATCGAGATAGACATTGATGCACATTTTGAGCCTCGAGTCGTTTTTGAGGTGGCTTGGGAGGAAATTCAAGTCAGCCCAGCGGAAAAACATACCAGCGGCCTTTCGTTAAGATTCCCGAGGTACATTAGAATCAGGGAGGATAGGCGCCCAGAGGAGATAAACACAATACAAGAAATAGAGAAGCTTTACTCCGAGCAACAAAAGCGCAAGACCAAAAAACATTGATTAAACTGAGGCATCAGGTTTGCGGGATAGAAGGCTGACCGAGTTCAGTGGCTATTTCATCCTCAAACTTGCATAAGAAATCTTGAATCTTTTCTTCTTCCACTTGCGCCCCGCAGGCAACAGCGTGCCCCCCACCTTCACCACCCACCGCCCTTGCCGCATTGCGTATCGCGCTCGCGAGATCTAGGCCTTTCAAGAAAAGCAGCTTCGAGCATCGCGCCGAGATTTTGGCCACGCCACGTTCCCTAACGAGGCCAACGATGGGTTTGTACGGGTCGCAACTTTTGTGGCCGAGAGCCAGATTGGCGATGGTCCCGACGAACGTTTCCTTCAAAACACCTGTTGCATCGAAATACTGAACGAGCCCCCGCGGAGTTCGCATCAGCCCCTCCTGTTCGATAAACCCCATACCGTCGGCTATGCACCGCCTGTGATATCTGAGCAGGTTGAGCATCGCCCGGTAGTACACTTTCCGGTCCCCCTTGCATATCTCAAACCCGATGAGCGGCTGTTCATGCCTAGCAGTAGAATTTATGCATGTGGAGAATTCATCGACATCCCTAAGCATAGAGCGTTCGCCCTCTTTCGTCAAAGTGTAGGTCTCGCCGATGACCAAGCCAGGCACATACTTCACGAGTTCTTCTGGCACGTGCATGAATGCGCGGGCGATGAGTTCCGTCGCGAGCCTTTTCTTTTCATCGTCGGTGAGGTCTATCGGTCTTCGCCAATCAGTCCCGTTTCTAAATGGGATGTCAAGATCTTTGAGCAGGGTTATGCAACCGGCGGTGGAGTTGCTCACCCCCGGTATCGGAGGGTCGGAGAATGATTCAAGAGCTCTGAAAATGGGCCGGGTGTGGCGCCCGTACAGGAGCAGGTCGGTGTTGCATGACAAGAGGCCGGATTTCAGGCCGTCGTCCAAAATTTGACGGTTGTAGCCACGCAATTTCCCCCACGCGTTTTGAATGTCACCAATGGCCCCAACCATGGCTAAAGCCGATAAATCGACGTTTCTCTTGTCAAGTGTTTTTGCAATTGTGTAAGAAATCCCAGCCCCGCTTACCTCGTGCACTCCGTCTAGTCCGCAGAGGTGGGCATTCAAATGCGCAAGTTCAGACCAGCCCTCGGCGGCGTCTGGCGAATGATGATCGGCGATGATGACATCCGCCCCATTGAATTTTTGTTTGACATTCTGAAGTTGGGAGCTACCCAAATCGGTGAAAATGGTAAGGTCCGACGGGTCAATGGTGTCGAGGGTATCCCGGTAGATCATGCGCACGAACTTTACGCGGTGCTCAACGTTCATCCGGTCAAGTGCCTTTGAAATTATTGCCGCGGAACAAACACCATCCGCGTCCATGTGTGAGATTACTGAAACAGAATCGTTACGATGTTTTTGAATCAAATCAGCAGCCCTCTGCGCGAGCGCAATCATAGAACCCAAGTATACTTTTAGTGCAAGTTTTATTTAAAGTAAAACGTGAAAATCTCAGGGTGAGAAAGTGTGTTCATACAGCAAATTCGTTGGTGTGTTGGGGCTGATATTAATCGTCTGGAGCATCTTGGTAATCGGAGGCGTACAAGCGGTAACAATAAGTGAGTATAGAGCATGGTTGGCATGGGGCGGAGTTGTGTTAGGGGCGGTGTTTCTGGCTTACAGTGGTTGGAAAATTCTGGGAAAGAGGTAAAAGATGCGCACCCTTGAGCTCCGCGGCAAGAACTTGGTTCTAATCGACCAGACTCTTTTGCCAGAAAAATTGAAGTTCATAAAATGTAACAGCGCCGATTCCATCGCCTGCGCCATTGGGGAGATGAAAGTGAGGGGGGCGCCAGCGCTTGGTGTCGCCGCGGCGATGGCACTTGCCGTAACGGCACTCAACAGCAGGGCGAAAAGCAGGGGCGCGCTGTTGCGTGAACTCGAACGCGCTGCAACGAAGATTCGCCAAACGCGACCGACCGCCATAAACCTTTTCGTCGGTTTGGACCGTGTGCTAGAAGTTGCGCTAAAAAAAGGCGGGGTTCGTGATGTGACAAAGGCCGTTGTGGCGGAGGTGCAAAAAATCGCGAATGAGGACGTGAAGACAAATAAACGAATGGGAAGAAATGGAGCACGCTTGATCAAAGATGGTGTGACGGTGCTCACCCACTGCAATGCTGGGGCGCTCGCGTGCGTCGACTACGGTACGGCTTTGGGTGTAATCCGCGCGGCGAAAGAGCGGGGGAAGCGCGTCAGGGTGATTGCCACCGAAACCAGGCCACTCTGCCAGGGAGCACGTCTGACGGCTTGGGAGCTCAAGCGCGAAGGCATCCCAGTTACCGTGATAACCGACAACATGGCGGGGCACGTGATGAAACAGGGACTTGTTGATTTGGTCATGGTGGGGGCTGACAGGATAGCAGCCAATGGGGACGCAGCGAACAAAATTGGGACATATACGATAGCTGTCCTCGCGAAGGCGCATCGCGTGCCGTTCTACGTCGTTGCCCCGACCACAACGATTGACATAAGGACACCCACCGGCGACAAAATACCGATTGAACACCGTAAACCCAGCGAGGTGGAATTCATCGGGAGGAAGAGGCTGGTTCCCAAAGGCGTTAGAGTTCTCAACCCAGCGTTTGATGTCACACCAGCACGCTTGATAACGGCGATCGTGACGGAGCGCGGCGTGGTTGAGCCCAGCAAACTAAAGTCCCTTTTCAAACGGCGAAATTAAAAAGGGTCATGCACCGAATTTCTTGCCTTTACCCATCAAGTCGGCCAGAATGGGCAGCAGGTCCTTGCCACGGATTCTGCCTATACCCCCCCTCGCAGCCGCCCGCTCGTCATAACTTGCAACACCATCGCCGCGCACCCCGGGGCCAGCTATCGTGATGGGTACTGGGTCGCCCGTGTGTTCCCGCACGCTAACGGGCGTTGTGTGGTCTACAGCTAAAACGATGAAATCGGCAGCAGCGAGGAGTGAGCCGATCATGGCGTCAACGCGTTCGATGAGTTGAACTTTGGCAACGGCATTCCCATCATGGCTCGCCTCATCGAAGCCCTTCACGTGCAGCAGCACGAGTTCGTTCGTCTCAAGCGCCCGCAAAACCGCCTCGCACTTGGCGTTCAAGTCGGTATCTACACCGCCGGTTGCTCCAGGGGCGTCGATCACCTTCATGCCCGCCATCCTGCACACGCCTTTCACCAGGGCAGCAGCGGCCACGCACGCGCTTTCAAGGCCAAATTTTTCCTGCAGAGGCGCGAGGTGTGGGGCAACGCCAGCGCCGCGCAGGAGCAAGCAGTTGGCTTGAGGCAAACCCTGCCCCACCCGTTCTTTGTTGAGCGGGTGGTATTTTAGCACCTGGTGTGATTCGCGCGAGAACTCGTTGAGCAACCCCGCTGTCTTCGCCGCTTTTTTTGTCAGCGGTTTCACCTGCAGGACTTTTGTTCCCGTTCGGTGGGGGTCGGAATCTGTGATTTCGTGCGAGAGCCCCTTCCCGCGGAGCACAAGCGTGGCGCGATGGCCGACGGTGCTCTTGAATAAAATTTGCACGCCGGGCAACTTGATTTGCTGAATAGCTTTGGCAAGCTGAGCTGTGTCATGGATTCTCCCCGCGCGCCGATCCCTAATCACAAGGTCGTCATCGACTGTCGCGTAATTGGCCCTGAGGGCGATGTCGCCAGCACGCAGGTCGATGCCAGCCCCAGCGGCCTCGAACGGCCCTCTGCCTGTGTAAGTCTCATAAGGATCATAACCGAGCAGCGCGAGATGCGCCGTGTCGCTCCCTGGGGGCACACCTGGCGCGATTGTGTCCATCAGCCCGGAGATGCCGCGCTTCGCGATTTCGTCCATGTTTGGCTTTCTGGCGGCTTCGAGGGGGGTGCGATTTCCTAGCGCAGCGACTGGGCGATCAGCCATGCCATCGCCGATGAACAGGACAGCTTTCAAGTTCAACCCCCCACAGAAAATAGTGTGCGCTTAAGAAAAGGGTTTTGGCGGGCCCGGAGGGATTCGAACCCGCAGATTTCCAAGCACCTATTTAAGAGTTCTCGGCCTAATTAGCATTGGTGTAAAGATGATGAAAAAATTCAACATTGTTGTGGAAAGAGACGAGGACGGCTATTACGTGGCGTCGGTGCCCGAGCTACCAGGGTGCCACACTCAAGCAAAAACCTTAGACGAGTTAAGGGCGCGCGTAGAAGAGGCAATCAAGCTGTACTTAGAAGTTGAAAAAGGCGCCGCTGACATCACGACTGAATTTATCGGTGTACAAGTAGTAGAGGTATCTGTCGAATGAAGCTCAGGCCGGTTGCTTCGGAAAGGCTCATCAATCTCCTGGAAAAAGAAGGATTTACAAGGGTGCGACAAAAGGGAAGTCATGTATTTCTAAAGCATCCTGATGGAAGGGCGACGGTTGTGCCTGTCCACAGAGGAGAGGAAATTGGGCGAGGTTTGTTGAGGAAGATAATCAAGGATGCCAAACTCTCGAGAGAGGAATTTCTGAAGCTACTCGAAGAACTTTAACGGTTGCTGGCGGGCCCGGAGGGATTCGAACCCTCGATCTTCGGCTATCCTCGATCTTTGGCTCCGAAGGCCGACGCCTTATCCAGGCTCGGCTACGGGCCCATAGAAAAGTTAATGTATTTTTGTATAAGGTTGTTTGGTTGTAGGTGTCGATATGGCGAGGCGTGGGAAAAGACGCTTCTCAAAGAATGCGTTGATAGCGGCAGCGGTTCTGGCCTTTTTGATCGGGGTCGGCGCAACCGTTGCCACCGAAAGGCTTGTGGGGCGCACCACTTTTGGCGGGATGGTTTGGACTGCAGAAGATGCCCAAGAATCCTCGGTCAATGTCGTCGCCGTGCGCTCCGATGGGCTAGGCGTGGTCGCGAGCCTGCGGGTGAGAGTAACTCCTGGCGAGGGCCGCATCCTTGTAGATACTCATCCATTCGTGGGCTTCGATTTTCAGGCCGCCGACCGCACGGCAGTCAAAGTAGCGGCCGAAATAACAGGCTTTGCCTTGGATGATGACGGCATTGGCCTAAAAGGCGCGGACGTACTTTATACGGTTTCTACTCAGGGCAGCGGCGAGGTTGAAATTCAGTCTATTGACGGGCCGAGCGCGGGGGCGGCAACAACCGTGGCCACCATAGCGGCGTTTGAGAACAAAAGAATCAAGAGCAACGTGGTTATCACCGGCACTATTCAGGAAGACCATACCCTCGGCACGATCGGAGGGGTTTACGCAAAGGCGAAAGCGGCGTACGACAATGGGATGACACTTTTTCTGGTTCCAAAAGGCCAACTTGTGGAAGTATACAGGCAGGCCGGCCCATTCGCAGTGACCGAGTACGTGTCGATTTCATACCTGCAGCAATACTTCCAACAGCAGGGGTGGGCGCTTCAAATCGAAGAAGTTTCAACCATCGAGGAAGCGGCAAATTTGATGCTAGAATGAGGCCATTATTTGCAACAAAATCGAATTCATCCTTGATTTAATGACGTTAATCCATTTTAATAGCTTCAATTTGACAAATAAGAGTTTTAAAGGCTTTAAATTTACATAAAACGCCTTTTTATCAACAAGTTTAGATATATGGTGTTTTAAAGTAAAATTGTTCAAAAATACGGCGAAAGGAGGTGAAAAATTGAACAAGCAAACACTTGGGATTATTGGGTTGGTTGGCGGAATTCTATCAGCAGTCAGTGTGGCTCTGGCCTCTCGTCGGCTCGCTCAGCCTAAGGGAAAAGTAATCGCTCGGCGTCGGAAGCACAGGCGTCGAGATTTTTTATTTTTGAAATTGAAGTCGATAATGCTAATTATCTCAACCCCGCAGTAGAAGATGGGCCGGTGGTCCAGCTCGGATAAGACACAGGCCTCCGGGCGATTCGGGAGAAAGCCTGTTACACGGGTTCAAATCCCGTCCGGCCCGCCACCTGTCAAAAACCTCGTTTTCCCCTAACCCGCTTCCAAGCTTCAGCAGCGACTTTAACTCCAGCGATGATGAGCGCTATGCCGATCAAAGTCAAAACAATGGCGAAGGCTGTGTCACTCGGATTTCCAGCGATGAGGATACCGCTCCCCATGATGCAGAGTATTCCAGCGACGAGGAGCGCAATGTTGGCTGTAGAATTTCCCGGCCACACACGGCTTGCACCGGCCAGAACCAGCATCGCCCCAGCGGCCAGGAGCCCCATGCTGAGCACAATGGCCAATCCCACGCCTTTGGCGACATCTATGCCCTGATTTATCAGCAACGCCCCCACGATACACAGCATGACGCCGATCAAAAGTATCGCAAAGTTTTTCGGTGCCTCGGGCAATTCGCGCGGCGGTGGGGAGTAAGCGACTTTAGCCGACATAACTCGGGCGCTCCTTGTCTGGTTTTTGAGGGGGCGGCAAGCTCGGCAGCGGGATCGGCGGAGGTATGTTGAGCGTCCGCGAAAGCATCGTCGCCTCGATGAGCGAGACGTTGGTTATCGTCTGAAGCAGCTGGGGCGGCGGCGCACGCTGTTTTTTGTAGTCGTCATGCAGCCGCTCGAGTTCCGCCCTTTCACCCGAGACGGTCGCTTGGCCCTTCAGGCTTATCTGCGCGACCGAGGGCATGTAGCCGATGGTGACGACGAATGGCACAGCCAACGCATCGCCCTTTTGCTCGACGCTCACGATGTTGACGTTTGTCGATATGTGCACGCCGGGCGGGGGAGCCCTGCCGTGTTCCCAGAATTTTTCAGCCGAGAGGTAATTGATGCTCACGGATACTTGGATCATTTTCTACCCGTTAGTATCTCGACCTGTGTCTTTATTAAAATGCTGGGGCGAACTCGATATTAATTGGGACAGACAAGTCGTCGTGGAGGTGGAGGAATGCTAAAAGACGCACAGAGAGCGGTCAGGAAAATCTCAGGCGACTACCACAAGAAGTGGGTCACGACCTCGGCATTTTATCACACATTGATCGCGGAGCAGCTCGGCCAAGTGGCGCACTCCTACATGCACGGCGGGCGTTACGCGAAGGACATCGAGGGGGACATTGCCGACGTGATCCTCTGCTGCTTGGCGTACCTGAACTGGCTGGACAAGGATGCTTCGGCCGCGTTCGGGAAATCCCTGCAGAAACACAAGCGGGTTGTCGAAGGGCTGAAGCGCAAAAAGTGATATAGCAAAGCTAAAAAAGCCGTTGCCCTAATTCAAGTTGTGCCCACATGAGGCCAGCTGGACGGGAAGAGGAGGTCATCTGCCCCAAGTGCAGGCGGTACGTGGGGACGTTTGAGCGGTGCCCCTACTGCCACGCACGCGTGCCAAAACGCTTGGGTTTTCGCTTGCTCAAGTGGGGGGGACTGACGATAGCTGTTTTGGGTATTCTTTTCCTATATGTAGATCTTCACAGCGCCAACATCGTCGTGAAAAATCCCCCAACCGTCGCGTTGAGTGATATAACAGAAACGATGAACATGGCACAGGTGTACATCGAGGGCAAGGCAACTTTCGTGAAGTATTATGAGGACACGAGGTTTCTGGGGATGTTCGTTTCCGACGACGCTGGAAACAGCATCTTCATCCGAGCCTACGATGCCGAGACCCTCAGGCTCATCGATATGGAAAAACAGAGGCTTGCCGAAGGCAGCTCGGAGCCAAAATTCCCGGCAGTCGGGGATATCGTGACAATCAGAGGGCAGCTCCGCGTGCGACCAGAGTTCAAAATGATGATCTTGCAGTACGCCGAAGGCATAGCGATCGAGCGCCCGGCGGCAACCAGGGTGACAATCGCGCAGATGGTCTCAAATCCAGAGAACTTTGGAGAATATCAGCGCATTGAAGTTGAAGGAAAAATAATCTCAAGCACAGACCGCGGTTGGGCAATCATGCTGACACTTTACGATGTTCCTTCCGAGGCGCAAACCACCCTCATCGTTCCGAATACTTTGACGTACTTCGGGAGGGAACTCGAGGCAAAAGTGGGGGACACCATCCGCGTGAAGGGCGCATTCCAACTTTACTTTACAGAGCCCCAGCTGTGGCTAGCTTCTTGGGATGATCTAGAGGTGATCGGGTGAGTGAAGATAAAAAAATCTGCCCGGCGTGCGGGAAGCCAACAGCTGGTTACGTTCCGTGTCCTCACTGTGGGGCAGATCCAAGGCTGCGCTTGAGCATAAAGGTCGCAGTTATTCTTTGTGTCGTGGTTCTGGTGATCGGCTCTGGTTTCTTCGTTCTGCACCTCTCTACGGCCGGGGTTGAACCCACCCCGATAGGGAGCATAGACAGGTGGATGGACTACGCGAGCGTGTGGATAGAGGGAACGGTTATTTCAGGGCCACAAATTGATAGGACTTCGATTTCTTTTGAGGTGCAAGATGCGAGCGGAGTATTGGAGGTGGAAGTTTACCTACCTCCCGAGCGCCTGAAAGGAGAGACCAAGATCCCATCGGTAGGGGATAAAGTGCTGCTCTTCGGCCAGCTGCGCGTTTATCTTGATGGCAGCACGGAGCTTAGGGTTTCATCACTAGACAAAGATCCGCTAACAGGGGAGGAATATTTCCAACTCACGAGAGCCCAGCCAATTGAGACAAGCATACAGAATTTGGTCAACGATTGGTATGCTTCGCAGTCGCTGAAGTACAAGCTGGTCACCATCAAGGGCACGATAACTAACTTGTGGCCGTTAAGCTCTGCGAAGTTGTACACATTAGAAGACAACAACGGGATCACGGTTGAGATGTACGTTCACAATGGGTTGAGTTACATAGAAAATGTGCCGGATTTGGAAGTGCTGCAAACTATCAGCGTTACAGCGGGGGTTTCTGCGTACGGGACGAAGTTACAACTCGCCATCTCTAGCTACGATGACATCGAAGTTGTGGGCGCTTGGCTTCCAAATGAAGTCGAGATCGAAAACATCAACGATAACCTGAACGGTAAATTCGTTAAGGTCAGCGGGCAGATCGTCTTTGTCGAGATGGTTGGAAAAAGCAGCAACCTCGAGGTGGATAAAAGATATCTTTGGCTGGATGACAACGACAACCCGCGCATTTGGATGTACGAGAGCATTTACAAGCTGCTTTCCGAAAATCTGCGGAAGCTGTTGAGGCGGGGTGCGACGGTCGAGCTAGTGGGAAGGGTTTCTAAATCAGTGGGGCAATTCCAGATAGAGTTCACAGGCCCTCAGGTGCCAAGCTTGGAGAACGGCACGTATGAACCAGCGCTCATCGAGAATGTTGCCACAATCGATACCAGTTTGCTAAACGATTTCGTAACGATTCAAGGCAGAATAATCGAAAATTCTGAGGTCGGGCGGGCCACGTTGCCTAGCGATTGGGAGTTCGTCCTGCGGGATAACCTCGGCGAAAGTGTCAGAATTTGGGTTCCGAACACCCTTTATGAGCGCATGTTAGACCCGATTGCGGTCGGCGACGATGTGAAAGTAATCGGGAAGGTCATCTACCGCGCGGGCGGAATATCAGTACAACCCGGCGTGCCGAGCGATGTGGTGAAGGTGAGCTGATGGAAAGCCTGATTTATATTGTGTATGTGCTCGCCGGCGTCCTCGTGGGTTCGCTACTTTCAATTTTACCCGGGTTGCATCCCCTCAATTTTGCAGGTATAGGGGTTTTCATCTACCTCGCCGTGCCGTCTATGGATCCCTTGGGGTTGGCACTACTCTTCGTTGGCATGTTGGTCGCGTATTCGATAGTCGGAATTATAACGACGACTTTCATGGGTTCGCCGGACGACAGCACGATGTACATGGCGTTCCCCAATCAGAAGTATCTAATGTATGGGCGCGGGTACGAGGCCTCAGTCATTAGCGGCATGGGTTCTCTTGGGGCTTTGCTGTTGCTGCTAATTTTAGCACTCTTCGCAAGTTCAATGTTTCCAATGTTCCGTAAACTCATAACACCCCACACTCATTGGATTTTGATGGGTGTTGCGGCCTATATCCTCCAGAGCGAGTGGCCGAAAGACTGGGGGAGTAGGGCCAAGACGCGGTTTGGTAGGCTAAAGGATGGATGGGCCAGTCTTAGCGCGGGGTGGGTAACGTTTTTCCTCGCGATGATGCTTGGGTTCATCGTCCTCAACATGCCAATCACCCCCCTTGATAAATCGTTCCAAAACATAATGCCCGTGTTTGTCGGATTTTTTGCGGTTCCCTGGGTATTAACAAATTTGATATCTCGCGCCACAATACCTCCCCAAACCACAAACAACACATTCTGCGTCAGCAAGAAAGACGTCGTCCGGGGCACCACCTCCGGATTTTTAGGGGGAATGTTTGCAGCGTATACCCCCATAATTACTGCCGGCGTTGGGGGAGTGCTCGCTGGCCACTCGACAGTCACGAGCGGCGATACTCAGTTTATGATTTCTGGAGCTGCTGGAAGGTTCGCATACTACGTCGGCGCCTTCTTCCTCTTCTGGGTCCCTCTGTTGCATTTGACGCGAGGGGGGATGGCTTGGATCTCGAGCGTTGTTTATCAACCCAAGACCAGCTCGGAGTTTTGGCTTCTCGTGTCCGCGATAGCGATTTCCGGTGTTGTAGCGTTTCTGCTGCTCGTCGTCATCTCCAGATTCATCTCAAAGATCATCGCCGGTTACGACTATCGAAAAATATCGCTGCTCGTGCTCGCAGTGATTTTTGGGATGGTATTTTGGTTTGCAGGGTTTGAAGGGCTGATAGTAATGGCGATTGCCACGGGCATCGGTTTGATCCCGCCGATGTTCAGGACGAGACGGCTGAACCTGATAATAGGGTTCTTCTTCCCGGTCTTCTTGAACATGGCGGGCATAGGCGCCGTGGTAGCCAGATTCTTAGGGGTGTACTGATGAAGGGCATAACTCACTTTATCATGGGGATAACGTCTCTGACGTTCATCGGGAGCCTTATGGTTGGGGCAGCGCTCCAGGACTCGTTGATAATCGTGCTTGGCGGAATATTTGGTCTCCTACCAGACACGCTTGACTTCAAGTTCTTAGTCTACATGGAAAAGCACGATGTGGTCATAGATCCAAACCCACACGATATGCGGCCGCAGGAAATCGCTAACAAAGTTGCGGATGCTATAAACCGAGCCAGTACCATGAAACCAGGAAAAATGGTAAAAGTTCAACTGCACACGTTGAAGCTTGGCCCAGACCTCTGGCAATCTTACAGCATTTTCTTCGACACACGGAAGAGCGAGGTAGTTATACGTGTCGGCCCCCACGTGACGATGTCGGGTATCCCATCGCGCGGAACCGAACCACCAGCTGATAAAGCGCTGGGCGTGGCGAAGTTCACCCCGAAGCTCATAGATCGCTACGGGAAGGAGTCCGAGTTAAGGGGTTTCAGCGGCCCATCGTTCGGTTTCTTGAAGAAGAAAGATGGGTCAGTCGAGGTGGTGTTCATCCCGTTCCACAGACGCAGCGGCCACAGCCTGACGCTCGGCGCGCTCTTCGCACTGATTGGATATCTGCTGACAAACCGCCCGATCATCGCGCTTGCAATATTCCTACCGTGGACGCTGCACTTGATATTGGATCAGTACGGGAGCATGGGAAACAACCTATTCTGGCCGCTGACTAAACAGAGGTCGGGCGGGCTTTACCTCGTGAATGCTGGACACCCGTTCTGGAATGCCTTCATAGTGTACTCTTGCGTGGCCCTCATCTTATGGAACATGAACAGATTCACCGGCGCGCTCAGTCCAATGTACATGGCATTTCCGTTGGACACGCCCATCTGGTTGTATCTCCTATTCGCCATAGTTGTCCCGTGGATGATTTTGGGGGCGATTTACATCGTTTACCAAATCAAGTTCAAACCGAGGGAGAAGCCAACCGAACTCCTCGCACCTATGACAGGAGCAGCAGCGCAAATGGCAACGGAGGGGTTGATGGGGGAGGAAGCTGAGTACGAGATCGCGGAACAACCCAAACCCTCAATCTGGCTCCGCTCTATGGGTTTGATCCTGCTCGCAGCGATTTTCATCGTGCTTTACTTGTACGGTAGCGGCTTGTAGGAAAAGCCCAAATCTTTTATTGATGTGCAGAGATGTTTGGTTTGTGATGGGGTCGTAGTGTAACTTGGCTAGCACGGCAGGCTCCAGTGGCAATTGTGGGTCTGCTGACGAAAAGGATGATGACCCATTGGAGCTGTGCTAGAGAGACCTGCAAATCCGAGTTCAAATCTCGGCGACCCCACCACCAAAACTCCTGTTTTGTTTGTTATACGTGTAACAAAAAACATTCATCCACGACGTTAAAGTCAACAATTTTTAAGTTACGTGGACTCCTTTAAATTAGGGATTGACATGCATCAAAGAATAGTGTTTCCTTTCTCAGCCATCGTCGGATTGGACAAGCTGAAACTAGCAGTCATCATCAACGCAATCAATCCGAAAGTCGGAGGATTGTTGATTCGGGGCCCTAAAGGTTCGGGTAAAACAACGGTTGTCCGCGCATTGGCAGACATCTTACCAAAAATAACAGTTGTGAAGGATTGCTTGTTCAAATGTAACCCGCATGACCCCTCCAACATGTGCTCAAAATGCGCCGAATGTTACCATAAACGGGAGAGCTTACAATCCGAAGAAAGGAAAATGGCCGTCGTTAACCTCCCGCTGGGCGCTACCGAAGACAGAGTCGTCGGAAGCTTGGATGTGGAGAAGGCGATAAAACTGGGCGTCGAGGCGCTGGAGCCCGGCATCCTAGCAGAGGCAAACCAAAACATCCTCTACGTAGATGAGATCAACCTGCTGCCGGATCACATCGCAGACGACCTTTTGGACGCGGCAGCGACAGGGTGGAACATTGTTGAGAGGGAAGGAATATCCGTAGGCCATCCATCCCGCTTCGTTTTTGTGGGAACGATGAATCCAGAAGAGGGCGAGCTTAGACCCCAACTTCTCGACCGTTTTCCATTATCAGTAGGCGTTGAAAAAATATCGGCGGTTGGAGACAGGATTGATATAGTCAAGCGAAACACCGAATTCGAGAAAGATCCGGTAAAATTTTGCGAAAAATACAAGCCGAGTCAAGAGGAGCTTGTAAACAGAATTGCTCGGGCAAGAGAGATTCTTCCAAAGGTAAAGGTGCCCGAAAAACTTCTTGTGGCGATATGCAGGACCACTTTAGATTTGAAAGTTGATGGAATGAGGCCCGATATTGTAATTGCCAAGGCAGCATCTACACTAGCAGCATTTGAAAACAGGAAGGATGTGACGCTAAATGATGCCCTCATGGCCTCGCAGCTTGCTCTGAGTCATAGGACGCGAGAGGGTGGATTTTTGGAGCCAGCCACACCGGCCGAGATTGAACGAACTCTGGTGGATAATGTTAAAGAAGAATATCTTGAAGAAGACAAGTCATCGGCTCCCCCACCCAAGGAGGGGGTAAAAGACGAGGATAAAGACGAATACGATCCAGAAGGGCTCGAGAGAAAGCGCCCATCGTTCCCCGCAAAAAAAGGGGCCGCCGCAGATAAGGATTCTTTCAGTGGAAAAGTTGTCAAGCCTCGATCCGTATTATCCAGAGCTCTAGGTCGATTGATGTTCGGACATGGGGAAAAAAAGCCCCCAAAGGAGACGGCGGCTGCGAAAACCGGAATTCCTCCAGATAATAAAACGACGGTAAAACAGACCTTTAAGGGGCCAGATGTGACAGAGGGCGCACCCATGCTCACAAAAACTGGGAGAAGCACCCTCCCACCATCCAAACTCTCCTTCAAGATGAAACGGCGGGTTAGGAGCGTGACAAGTAGTCTCGCAGGGAAAAGAGCGGAGACGGTAACCACGCTTCATCGCGGCCGGGCAAGCGGGTGGAGATTTCCAAAGGGCAAACCCAAAGATGTTCACTTGCCAGCAACAATCAGGACTGCTGCTAGGAGACAAAAATATAGGGAGAAGCCCCTCGGAACGGCACTGAAAATATGCATGGAAGATGTACGGGAGAAGTCGAGGCTCTACAGGGCCCCCATGACAATCGTTTTTGTCATCGACCTCAGCGGATCTATGGCGTTCAGCGTCACGGAGGCGAAAGAGGCCATATTGAAGTTGCACAGCGATGCGTATCGGGGCAGGGACAAGGTCGGCATAGTAGCCCTGAAGGGCACCGGGGCAGTTGTTGTGCAACATCCAATAGCCAATCTAAGGGTCGTTGCGAACAAACTCTCAGGGTTGAGAATCAGCGGCTACACACCGCTGGCGGCGGGGATGCTGAAGGCGATTGAAGTCCTGAAAGAGGCCAAGCGGAGGGACTTCTCAACCATACCGGTCATGGCGGTAATAACGGACGGCGGTGCCAACGTCCCACTTCAGAGAAGCTTGGAGACGGGCGAAATCCGCACTTGTAATGAAGTTGACATCGATGCGAGAAGGTGCGAGGGGGTAGCGATAGATGATGTCTATGTCATTTCGAAGATGATCAGGAGGGAAGGGATTTACACCGTTGTTGTTAATACAAACCCGTATCTTGGCGGACGAGAAACGTATGGGTACACCGTAACCAAACAGATAGCTGCGCTGACGAGCGGCTCCTACCACGAAGTTGGCAGACTCCGCGGAGAAAGGCTCCTCAGAAAAATGGTTGAGGGTTTAACCGAGGACCGAAGGGCAATTGCGCACGATGCTTCGACGACCTTGAGCCGCTATAGGTGAGAAATACCCCATTTGATTTAAGTTATCGTTATTCATTTTTTTTGGCTTTGACAGAATCCGAGTTCAAATCTCGGCGACCCCACCACTTGATTCATGCGCAAGCTTATAAGTGGGAAAATCCCACTATTCAATGGTGTTGTATATGGTATCCGAAGTTGTTAAAGTGGATGACAAAGGGCGGGTGTTGATACCGGAGGATATCAGAGAGGCGGGAGGAATAGATCCCGGAGCCCCGCTGCAGGTTGTGGACCTCGGAAGGGGCGTGTTTGTATTGAGGAAGCTTGAGCTACCGTCGAGGGAGGAGATTCTCAAGATTTGTAGGGAGACTAGGCGCAAAGTCTACAAAGAAAGGGTCGAGCCATGGCTGAAAGAAATGCTGAAGAGCCGCAAATAGTCATCATCGATACAAATGTTATCGTCGAGGGGGCGATTAATCTCGCTAGCAACGTCGACAGTCCGGAGGCGAGGATTTGGTCTGCCTTTCTCCAAGGTAGGCTGAAGGCGGCGTTTTCTGACGTTCTTTTATTTGAGGTGGTTACGGTCGCGCGGAGGTTGATGGGGAAAGATTTTGCATCTAAGCTGAGGTCGCAGATCCTTGTCGAGGCCGAGATTCTTTCTAAAGGCGAGCTTTCCCCGTACATTTCGCAACTCTCAGAAGTTCCGAAAGAGGATATCGTGCACGCCGCGTTGGCCACCGCGGTTAAGGCAAAATACATAATTTCTAACAACAGAGAATTCCTGCGTTCGCTGAAGGGTAAGTTCAGATGCGTGACACCAAAATCCTTCGTTGAAACAGTTCACTTGTAGCGCAATTTGTGGCCCGAGTTCAAATCCTGGCGACCCCACCACTTTACTCCTATTTTTGTTTGTTACATATGTAACAAAAAATTCAAATCAGTAATACCAGGCGGGCAACCGCATAGACTAACGCTGGAGGTGACACCACATTCGCAAAGAGAATTTTTGCTTCGGCTTCTAATTTTCGCCATCGTCTCGGCTGCGCCGCCCGGTATTAGCGCGATTGCCGATACAGGCTTCGACAATTATTCTGTTGTTTTATGTATTTAAACATGGCTCCGACGGCAGGCTTTTAACAAACGCTGGTTAGTTTAGCAGGGGACGATATGGAAATCGAAATCCCTGTCGTAGATGCTTACCTGTACAAGGATAAAATAATGGTCTGGGACGAGACGCAGGCCAACCAGCTTTACCAGCGGGGTGCGTTCGGCAAGCCCCTCTCAGGGGGCAAGCTACAGCTGTCGCCGATCGAGGCCCTCTACCTTCTCGAGAGCGGCAAGATCCGGGTGCTCGACCGCGAGACGGGGGAGAAAATTAACTTCAAGCAGCTCTCCGGGATGCTATCGAAGCAGGACCCGGACTTGATGCTCAAGTTTCCAGTCTACGCCGACCTGCGGTCGCGGGGCTACATCATCAAAACCGGCCTGAAATTCGGGGCACATTTCAGGGTGTACGAGCGCGGGGAGAAGCCCGGGGAGGCCCACTCAAAATACCTCGTGCACGCGATACCCGAGAGTGCACGCCTCTCTTCTACCGACATGGCCCGCGCGATAAGGCTCGCGCACAGCGTCAAAAAGTCTATACTTTTCGCAATCGTTGATGATGAGGGGGACGTGACCTACTACTCCCTCGCCAGAGAGAGGCCGTGACATGCCGATCAGAATAGACCCGTGGAGCGCCGTCATACCGGAGGACTACGCCAAGCTGCTGAAGGAGTTCGGCATCCAGCCATTCGAGCCCTTGCTCGCCAGCATCCAAGAGCCCCACCACCTAATGCGGCGCAGGATAATTTTTGGCCATCGGGATTTCCGCAGGGTCCTCGACGCCATGCTGCACGGCAAAAAATACGCGGTGATGACGGGGCTGATGCCGAGCGGGCGCATGCACCTCGGCCACAAGCTCGTCGTGGACCAGCTGATATGGTATCAGAAAAAGGGCGCGGACATTTTCCTGTGCATCGCGGATCTCGAAGCGTACTCGGCGCGCGGTGTGTCGTTTGAGGAAGCCAAGAAAACAGCGGTTGACGAGTACTTGGCAAACTTTTTGGCCCTCGGTTTGGATCTGAGCAAGTGCCATGTTTACTTCCAGTCAAAAAGCGACGTCGTTCGGCACCTCGCATTCACCCTGGCGAAAAAGGTGAACTTCAGCGAGATGCGCGCAATCTATGGCTTTGCGGGAGAATCAAACATCGCCCACATTTTTTATCCCATGATCGACGTCGCTGACATTTTACACCCGCAGCTTGAAGAGTTCGGCGGGCCCAAGCCGACGGTAATCCCTGTGGGGGTGGACCAAGACCCCCACATCAGGCTCTCCCGCGATGTCGCAGCCAGATTTCACAGCGAATTCAAGTTCGTGTTGCCTTCTTCAACCTATCATCGGCTCCTCCCGGGCCTGACCGGGGAAAAGATGTCGAGCAGCAAGCCAGAGACCGCGATATTTTTGACGGATAAGCCAGGCGAAGTGGACCGAAAGATAAAAGACGCGTTCACGGGCGGGCAGCCGACCGCCAAGGAGCAGCGCAAGCTGGGCGGCGACCCCGACAAATGCGTCGTCTTCGGCATCTACACCTACCACCTCGTGCCTGACGACGAGAAGCTGCTGGAGCTACGGAAAGCCTGCAAGTCCGGGGAGCTCATCTGCGGCGATTGCAAGAAGCGCGCGGTAGAACTCATGCAGGAGTTTTTGAAGAGCCATCAGGAGAAGTACAAGCGGCTGCACGGGAAGGCCGAGAAAATAGTCAAGTGATTAAACGATTTTCGGTCTCCGCGTCCCCGTTAGATATTTTAGAAGTTTGCTTGAAATAAATGGCTTGTTAGCAACGATCGGATACACGTATGGCAGCTCCACCTCGTACACGCCACTCGGTTTGAGTTTTACCCTGAGGATTAGTCCGCGCTTGATGAGTATTGCGGAAATTTTTTTTCCATGCATAATCGTTTGAATGACATAAACCGCGCTGTCGATGGGGAACTGATCGCGGCCGAGGTTTCTGATCTTGGCTTTCGGCGCCTTGGAGGTGAGTAAAGTCCTAGTTCTACCGCGCGGCGGGCGATCACCGAGTATGCCACCGACCACTGCGATAGCGTCTCCATTCAAATCTCGAGGAGCAAGCGCTTTTTTCGCGCGGGGATCGAGGATTACGAGTTTTTCGTGGGGGAAAATATCGAGCACGCTCCGCCGCTCGACCCCGCCGAGCCCCCTCAACTTCCATCTTGCGTACCTGCTCTTGACATTTGTAAACAAGATATTTTTTCGGAGGAGCTTTGATGTGTTCTCGTATTCAAACAGCAGCCAAGTGCTGAGCTTTGGTTCCAGGTGCTCAACAACAATTTTTAGCGGTTTTTGCACGGTGCCACCAAGCTGGATTTTTTCACACGTGTGATAATCACTTCGTTTGAATTACTTTGAATTCGTGCCATTCAAGTACATCTTCAAAATTTTTGAGCAACTTCCTAAGTTCATTCGCGTGTTTCTCTTCAACCACGTAGACCGATCCGCCAGCACGCTTCCAAGACTTCTTGGGAATCAGTTCTAACACGCCAGGATATCGGTGGGCCCCCCCGGCTTTCGCGCGACCAAAGCCGAAGAGCCTGTTATAAAACATCCTCCTCCTGTTTGCAGCGGCTTTGCGAATGTCCCACGTGAATAGGATATCCATTTTATCACACGTGTGATAATAAACAAACACATATTTAAGCGTTTTCACACGTGTGAAAATTCACCGAACGGATTACCGTAAAAGTTAAGTTTTAGGTCCAACAAAAATCACTACGCGCGATGACGAGCCTGGTAAATCTGATTCGTGATGAAGATTTTGAGTCCCCGAGCGCGCTTTTATGTCGAGGAGTAATGGGATATTGGTGGTTTGATGGAAGAACTGGTGATAAGCGACCGAAAAAAAATAGTGGTTCGGCACGCCAAGTTTGGGGAAATGGATACCTTGGACATCAGAACTTGGATTGAAACCCCAAACTACAAAGGGCCAACGAGGAAAGGCGTCAATATCCCCATCACCAAAGCAGAGGAGCTAACGCAGAAAATCTTGAAAGTGATCAAGGAGCCCGCGGAAGAAGTACAAACGCGCGCGGAACAAGAATAACAAAAAATTCACTCGCGCGGCCGCAGATATTTCGTGATGAATTTCGGATCCACCCGTTTCATCTCGCTCTCCGGCAGCGCTCGCAGTAGCTCCCAGCCGAGGTTCAACGTTGATTCTATCGAGCGGTCCTCTTCTTTGCCTTGGTTGATGAACTCGCGCTCGAAGCGGTCGGCGAAGTCTAGGTAGCGCCGGTCCCGCTCGGTCAACGCCTCCTCCCCGACGACGGCGACGAGGGCGCGCAGGTCCTTGCCCTCAGCGTATGCAGCGTAGAGTTGGTTCGAGACATCGCTGTGGTCCTCCCGTGTGTGGCCCGGGCCTATCCCGTCTTTCATCAGCCTCGACAGCGATGGCAGCGGATTGAGCGGCGGGTAGATGCCCTTTCGGTGAAGCTCGCGATCCATGACGAGCTGCCCCTCGGTGATGTAGCCCGTGAGGTCAGGTATCGGATGGGTGATGTCGTCGCCAGGCATCGTGAGTATGGGCATCTGTGTTATCGAACCTTTTTTGCCGATTATCCTGCCAGCGCGCTCGTAGATGCTGGCTAAATCTGTGTACATGTATCCAGGGTAGCCCCGCCTTCCAGGCACTTCGCTGCGCGCGGCGGAAATCTCCCGTAGGGCCTCAGCGTAGTTTGTCATGTCAGTCAGGATCACAAGCACGTGCATGCCTTGAGTAAAAGCCAAGTATTCGGCGGTTGTCAGGGCGAGTCTCGGCGTCAGGATTCGCTCGATGGCGGGGTCATTCGCTAAATTGAGGAACACCGCTGCCCGTTCGAGTGCGCCCGCCCGTTCGAAATCTTTGATGAAGAACGCAGCCTCCTCGTGGGTTATTCCCATCGCACAGAAGACGGCAGCGAATTTTTCTTCCTCCCCGAGAACCTTCGCCTGCCTCGCTATCTGGGCTGCCAGTTCATTGTGAGGCAGGCCAGCCCCCGAGAAAATCGGAAGTTTTTGTCCGCGCACGAGGGTGTTCATGCCGTCAATGGCCGAGATGCCAGTCTGGATGAACTCGCTCGGATACTCCCGCGCCGATGGGTTTATCGGTGCCCCATGGACATCCCGCTCATCCTCACATATTGGTTTAGGCCCACCGTCGATAGGCAGCCCCTTGCCGCTGAATATCCTGCCGAGCAGCTCCAGACCAACGCCTAGTCTTATTGTCTCTCCCGTGAACCTGACCCGGGTCTGCATTGTGTCGATGCCGCTCGTGCCCTCATAGACCTGAACCACGGCCCGATCTTCGTAGGCATCGAGTACCTGCCCGCGCTTTACCTCGCCGCCGGGGGTCACTATCTCGACAACTTCCCCGTAGGCGACGCCGCTCACGCCCTCGACGATCATCAGCGGGCCAGAGACCCTGCCCACCGTTAGGTATTCCCTGCTTTTCACGGCTTCACGCACTCTTACCACCAACAGGCGCCTTTTTTGTTTGTATGATTTCAGCAAATTGACGTTCAAGCCGCCCAGCCATCGCTTTGCACTCCTTCTCGAACCGCTCGGGGGGCAGCCGTTTCATCCCAGCGATTTCGTCTTTTATCGGGAGTTTTTTTATCTCCTCGACCGCCACCCCTCGCTTCACAGCTTCCGTGGATTTTTCGTAAAATTTGAGCAAGAGCTTGAGCATCTCAAGCTGTTTTTCGATGGGGCAATAAGTGTCGACTTCGTGGAAGGCGAACTGTTGGAGGAGATCTTCGCGCATCATCCTTGAGGACTCCAAAACCGCGCGCTCTCTCTCTGGCAAAGCGTCAGGGCCGACGAGGCGAACAATTTCTTCGAGCTGGGCCTCCTTTTGAAGCATTTCAACAGCCTCCGCGCGCAACGCTTTCCAATCCTCCCCGAGCTTTTGCCCCCACCAATCCTTTATCGCATCCACGTAGAGGGAGTAGCTCGTGAGCCAGTGGATGGCGGGGAAATGTCTACGATCGGCTAGCCCGGTGTCTAGGGCCCAGAATACTTTTACCATTCGCAGGGTGTTTTGAGTAACGGGTTCTGAGAGGTCACCACCTGGTGGTGAAACTGCCCCCAGCACGGTGACGGAGCCGAATCTATCCTCGCTACCCAGGGTTTGCACTCGACCGGACCGCTCGTAGAACTCAGCCAGCCTCGATGCTAGATACGCAGGGAAACCTTCCTCGCCAGGCATCTCTTCCAGTCGCCCGGAAATCTCGCGCATTGCTTCGGCCCAGCGAGATGTTGAATCTGCCATGAGAGCGACGTTGTACCCCATGTCGCGGAAGTACTCGGCAATCGTGATGCCGGTGTACACGCTGGCCTCCCTCGCTGCGACTGGCATGTTTGAGGTGTTGGCTATGAGCACCGTCCGCTCCATCAGCGATTCTCCGGTTCGCGGATCTCTTAGCTGCGGAAAGTGGACGAGCACGTCGCACATTTCGTTACCTCGCTCGCCGCACCCGACGTAAGTGATGATGTCGGCGTCGGCCCACTTTGCAACCTGGTGAAGGAAAACAGTTTTTCCCGTTCCGAAGCCGCCCGGTATTGCCACGGTCCCGCCTTTAGCAACGGGGAAAAACGTGTCTGCAACACGCTGTCCGGTTATGAGGGGTTCATACGGGTCAAGTTTTTCTTTGAACGGTCGCGCCCGTCTGACCGGCCAGACCTGCATCATCGAAACTTCTTTTTTACCGCGAGCGGTTTCTACCGTGGCTATGGCATCTTCGATCTTGTGTGGCCCTTCGGCGATGTTGGTGATTTTGCCTTTGATTTCCGGTGGGACTAAGATACGGTGCTCCACAACTTTGCCCTCTTTGACGGTTCCAAGCACATCACCCCCTTCCACTCCAACCCCTTTCTTTACCTTCGGAACAAACTCCCATCTTTTATCTCGTGGCAAGGCATACGCAAAAACGCCGCGCGTTATCAGATCCCCGGTTTTTTGTTTGATTATCGTCAGGGGCCTTTGAGTGCCGTCGTAGATTGCGCCGACCAACCCGGGCCCAAGTTCCACGGAGAGTGGCTTTCCGGTGCCCTCGACTTTTTCGCCAGGCCGAATTCCAGTTGTTTCCTCATAAACTTGGATGGTGGCACGATCGCCCGTCAGCCCAATTATCTCCCCTATCAGGCCCTCTTCACCGACTTTCACAAGCTCGTACATCTCCGAGCCCTTCATCCCACTGGCAATGACGACAGGGCCAGTAATCCGGCCTATTTTGCCCAAACTTACACCAGCACTAATGTATCTACTCAGCTTTTATGAATTGCGAGAAAGCGGCGTCCAAGTTTGCGTTGGCTCAAACCCCTACAAACGTTGGCGGACGTGTTCCAAGATTTTTCGCAAATCTTTCTCTTTTATCACAACATCGGTCACTTCAACCAACCTGACGGAGTTTGGATTGAAGGCGATCCCGAGGCCAGCCGCTTCTACCATGCATGTATCGGCATCACCATTGCCAACCGCGATTACTTCCCCCATGTCCGCACCCACCCCCTCAGCGAGCCTTCTGAGGGCAGCGAGCTTGCAGACCGAATGTTTCAAACAGCCCTCTTTTTTCACCCAGCCGAAGGGCATGCGCACATTGCCGGTAAAAATTCCGTCTTTGGTCTCCAGTTCATTCGCTATGATAAAATCTACCGGAAGTTCGCCCATCTTGGCCTCTATCGCTCGTCTGTAGCTATCGCTTATTATTCCGATGTAGCACCCCTTGCCTGTCAGCTCTCGCAGCACCTCATCAGCGCCAGGCATCAGCGGCAGCTCCTTCACAACCCGCAGCATGTCATTGAGCTTAATACCTTTGAGAAGCTTTGCGATTTTTGAGGACTGCTTGTGTCCAGAGGGCGTGGTTTTGCGCACCGTCTCTAACTCTTCGGTGAAATTGAACTTTTGGGCCATGGCATCGATAATTCTGCCATCAACCAAAGTGCCATCGAAGTCAAAGGCAACGAGTTTAGCTTTTGCCCTTTCCACCTTTTCACCAGCCCCATGATGAGCTACCCAATGACGCGGCGGAGATATCCAAGCAAGATCTTTGATGACCGCCTGTTTCGTAGCCCTTTTGATGATGGTTTCGGCTACCTGCTGCGCCATCTCTTTCAGGTCGAGAAGGGATTTCATCAGGTGGTCTTTGAACCCGATGTGGACCTCTTTCACCCTCGCGCCGAACCTCACGGCGTCGATCAATATGCCAACATCAACTCCCCAGTTCTCTTCAAATTTCACGTGCTCGAACACCCACCGCTTGCCCGCTATCTCACCGCTAAGAGGTTGCGAGAATCCAGCTACTTCTGGGAAGAACATTTGAAGGAGCGGTTTGGCAACGAGCTCTGTGACTCTGCCGGCAGTACGCTTAAACGTTCCCTTGACAAAGTCAGCCTCCCCTTTCACGATAGGCTCTATCATCTGCTCGAGCATCCGGGGTCCAATGTTTATGATATCCGCATCGACAAACACCACGATGTCGGTCAACGCCGCTTCGAATCCATCGCGCATCGCCACGCCTTTTCCCGGGTAGCGCCTCTTGGACTGGGTTATGACTTGCGCCCCAGCTCGCCTTGCTTCTTCCACGGTGTCATCGGTAGAATGCCCATCGACGACTATTACTTTATCAACCCATCTGGCCTGTTTGGCCGCACGCACAACCTCGGCAATCGTGGCGCCCTCGTCTTTTGCCGGGATTACCACTGTGGCTTTCATATTCACCAAAGAAAAATCTCAGTTAATCGTTTAACTGCTTTGCCCCATGGTTACTCATTTTGCAACCATTTGTACGTAATGACACTACGTGCTATCAAAAATATAGGGAGATACAAAGAGGATCTTTTAAATAGCTGGCATCTCCACAGAAACAAAACAGAATGCTTATGAATGGCGCCACTTAAAACAATGTAGTTAATTGGAGGTAGATGTGTGGTCGAGGAAGACCTTCGCGCAATTTTTGAGGCCGAGCGCAGAGCAAAGGAGAAGGTTGAAAGCGCAAAGGCAGAGGCTGAGAAAATCCTCGAGGCTGCACGAAAAGAAGCCGCCCAGATAAAAGAAAAGTCGAGAGTAGCCGCGCGTGGCAAAGCTGAAAAAGTCATTGGTGATTTTAGAGCAAAAGCTCAGGCCGAGGTTCAGCGGCAGCTCCAGAGTGCGCGCAAGAAGGACCAAGCCCTTGAGAAGAAACTCGCGGCGAGACGCAGAGAAGCGGTCGAACTAACGGTGAAAGCCATCACGCGGTGATAGGGTGTTTAAAACCGCTAGGATGCAGAAATTTCAAGCTGTAATCCTGCAAAGCGCACGCGACGACGTAGTATCGCAACTGCACGAAGCGGGCATAGTCCAGTTGAGAGAAACCACCCAGCCAGAATTCGTGAAGAAAGCGCTGGGCGATGATTTTTACGACACTTTTAGGTTACTCACTAAGTTCAAAGAAATCCAGTCCATTTTGGGTTCCCCCCCGCTTAAACGCCCAATCGAAATCAAAGAACTCCCGCATGATCAGATGGTAAAAGCTGCAAAAAAAACTCTCGAAAAGATTGAGCCAAAGTTGACCGCGTTGGAAGCCAAGCGCAAGGAGATATCGGCGGAGCGGCAAAGGTTACTTGCCCAAAAAGAGGCGCTGAAGGACTTTCTAGATGTGAAATTCTCGCTGCAGTACCTCCGCTCAACAGAAGAATTTCACGTTCACGTTGGTCTTGCCTCAAAAGAAAAGGTTAAGGGGCTCTCGGCAGCCGTCAAGGAGGCGTTGTCTCAAAAGGTCTTCTTCGAAGTTCTTGGTAAAGGCGAGAAGAGAACCGTGATCGTAGTTTGCAGGTCGAGGGATCAGCCGAAGCTGGCGCCGGTGCTCTACCGGTTCGAGGTGGAATCGCTCGAGCTGCCGCAAGCATTGGTCGCACCGAAGAAGGCAATGGGGCAGCTGACACGACAGCTCATAAAATTAGAGGGGCAAAAGACCCAAGTTGAGCAAGAGATAGCAAAGCTGGCGAGGTCTTGGGCCCCAGAATTCGGTCGCTGGATTGAACTTCTTGAGATCAGGGGAGAGCGGCTCAAGGCTTGTTCGAGCTTTGGGTACACAGACGCCGCAGTCCTAATCGAAGGATGGGCCCCCGCCAAAAAAGCGGCGGGATTGGAGTCGATATTTACAAAAACCACCCGTGGGAGGTGCATATTTCATATCCACGATCCATCAAAAGACGAGGCAGAGCAGATACCGAGCAAATTCGAAAACCCGCCGGTCGTCAGAGATTTTGAGTTTATAACGGGGATGTATGGAATGCCGCGTTACGATGAAGTTGACCCAACCCCATTCTTGGCGATAAGTTTTTCGGTATTTTTTGGGATTTGTTTGGGGGATATCGGGTACGGTGCCTTGTTGGCAATTTTTATGGCTTCTGGTTTTTGGATAGCCAAAGCGTTCCCGAAAGATGTCAGAAAAATGTTGGCGGTGGCGGGGATATGCGCAGTCGTAGTCGGAATCCTGACGGGCAGCTTATTCGGCCCAACCCTCCCGGCGATTTGGTCGGATCCAGTTCATGACCCAATACCTCTGCTCAAACTAGCGGTAGTGATAGGCGTTCTTCACCTGTTCGTGGCTTTCGCTTTGGTAAAAACATTAAAAGACGCTTTCAGGCGGGAATGGGCCAAAGTTATTATGGGTGACGTATCGCGGGGAATGCTAATTTTAGGGTTTTTTGGACTCGGTTTTTGTATCGTTGGCATGGGTTTGAAATCATTCGGTATAGATTTTACCTTTCCGAAGATGAGCATGGTGGACGCGTTTAACCCGTTTGTGTCTGCCGCTACATCAGTAGTCATCCTCAGAATTCTTTTTTACATAGGATTAATCGGGAGCATAATCGGGGCGATTGTTACATCCAAAGGCGTTCGAGCCAAGTTTGGGGGGGTGATTAACTCCGTTTATGGTATAGTTGGCCTGATAGCAGATGTAACCTCTTATTGTAGGTTAATGGCGCTCGGAGTAGCGACCGGCGTCATAGCGTTTATGTTGAACTTTATTCTCAGGATAGCGTTCGATGGGATGGTGAGGCCATATCTCTCCCTCTCGCCCGCTGTAATCATAGCGATATTTGCGTTGATAGGGATCGCTTTCGTGTTTTTAGCTGGTCACATTTTCAACATATTCATTGGCTCTATGGGCGGGTTTATTCACACAATGCGTTTGCACTTCGCCGAGTTTTTCTCGAAATTCTACGAGGGGGGCGCAGAAAAGTTCGCTCCCTTTAAAGCTAAAAGGGCGTTCACTAAAATAAAAGGGGGTGAATTGTCTGGTAGCTGAAGAAGTATGGGTGGCATTGGCAATAGGTTTAGCGGCGATGATACCCGGCCTAGTTTCAGCCATGAGCGTGCATATGGTCGGTGTCGCGGCTGCAGCGGTTACTGCGGAAGATCCAAAAAAGTGGTCAAAGCTGTTTGTGTTAGAAGTGCTTCCAGGAACACAGGGTTTCTACGGTTTCATCGCAGGGATGCTGCTGTTAATCGGTAGCGGTCTGTTTGGTGGCGCACTAAAAGCTGGCGTGGTCGGTGCAGCAGCGTTGGTCGCGGTGGTGCCAGCGATACTACAGGGTTTCACAGCCTACTATCAAGGAAGGGTTTGTTTAGCAGGTGTTTCAGCGTTCGCGAAAAGATCGGAGGCTTTCACGCCATCGGTGATGTACGCGGTGATGGTTGAGACTTACGCCATTCTAGGGTTCATAATGACGTTCCTCCTGTTGATAGGGCTAAAGCTCTTCTAGGGTTAGGGGTTAGAACTTGGTCAGCAAAGGAACGCGGCTAATGGTAGAGGAGATACTCCGAGAGGCGAGCGAGCAGGCGGCAGGCATAGTGTCCGCTGCCAAAAAGGAGGCCATCACTATTCTGCATGCCGCCCGCTTTACCGCAAAGGAGGAAGAAGAGCGTGATACCAAAGAGGCGCAGGCGAGAGGCAAGCGCGTTTATGAAGAAGTCTTGATGGATGGGAAGACGAAAGCGAGGAAGGAAGCCCTTCAGAAGAGAGAGGAAACAATAAATGAAGTTTTTAGAGAGGTGGAGAAAAAACTTCAGAAGTATGTCTTGTCTAAGAAATATAAAGGAGATCTAATTAGGCTGGCGATCAACTCTTGTAAAAAACTTGGCTCTAATAAAATTGCGATATATGCAAACGAACGGGACGCGCGCGTTTTGAAAAAGGCGCAGAAAAGAATCACACGAGCGTTGTCTACTAAAGGCGCCACCGCAAGCATCTCATTTGGCAAGCCAATTCAGGCAATAGGCGGAGTGAGAGTCGCCACGGCTGATAGAAAAGTTGAGATCGATGATACTTTCGAAGGCAGGATGCGTCGCGATTTCGACATCCTGCGGGTGAAAGTGGCGAGGCTGTTATTTGAAGGGTCAAGATGATCGAGATTCTCGTGGTCGTGTTTGGGCTAATTTCTGGTATGTTTACGTTCGTGTTTATCTCAGCGCAGCGGACGATGCCGTATGTCTATAGTGGGGCAAAAATCAGTGCGTGGGAAGCTAGGTTACTCCACGAATCGCGTATGTTTGAATTTGCAGATGCGGCAAAAGTTTCTGGCATCTTAGCTGGGCTTGATGATACGGGTTATCGCACGTATTTAGCTGATATTCCCAGGGATGAAGACGTTGACATCGTCGCGGTGGAGCGGGCTTTGAAGGGGCATCTGAATGATAGATATCGCGAGCTTCTCGAGGCGGTGCCGAAGAAAGATAAGCCGACCGTTGTAAAGCTGCTCGAAAGGATAGACCTCTACAATCTAAAGACAGTTGTTGCGGCGATTCACAACAAGGTGCCGAAAGAAAAGCGCTTGGGGGCGATGTTGCCCTCATCTACAATACCTCAAGAGCGGCTCGAAATGCTTACCTCCGCAGAAAATTTTGAGGCACTACTCGAGTTTCTAAGGGGCACCGAATACTTTGAAGCGTTTTCCACCGCGCTTGAGAAACTTAAAGAGGACGGCCCGCCCGCCTTGCTCTCTGCCCTAGACAAAGTTTACTACTCATCGCTTTGGGATGATGTGCGTGGCAAGAGGCTTTGGGATGATGTGGTGGATGAAAAAGGGCGGCCGAGTTTCAGAAAAATCACGATGAATATAAGAGAAGCACAAGCAAAAAGAACGCAAAGACCCATTTTGAAAAAAATAGTAGGTTACGAGATAGACACGGTTAACATCAGGACTATCCTGCGGCTCAAGCGCGAGGGGGCGGCGCCAGAGGAAATAATGTATTCTCTGATATTGCCTTCCTATGAGTTAAGCGAGAAGACGCTGACATGGATGGCGGAGGCTAAAAGCGTCCAAGAGGCTGTGACGGGTATTTCACACACAACTTACGGACCAATTTTAGCGAAGGCCCTGCCCGAGTTCGAGGCAACTGGATCGCTACTTCCACTTGAGAGGGCGCTGGATGAGGGCTGGCTGAAAACGTGCAAATGGGTGTCGGCCATGAAGTTCTTCAGTCTTGCGCCTGTGCTGATGTATATCCGCCTAAAAGAGAGCGAGGTAAAGAATTTGCGTGCGATCATCAGGCTTAAAGCAGATAAGGTAGAACCAGAGAAAATCAAGGAAGTAATAGTGAAGGTGCCAAAATTTGAGCTTTAAAATCGCCGCGATTGCGGATGCCGAGACTGCGGCAGGATTTGCATTAGCAGGTGCACGAGATACGCACGTGCATGAAAAAAAGGAGGAAACGCTGGCGAAGTTGGACGAGCTACTGGCAAGAGAGGATGTCGGAATCGTTTTTATCACGTACCGCGTTGCCGAGGAACTAGGTTTTGAATTCAGGCGCAGGATGAGAACAAAAAAACTGCTGCCAGTTGTGCTCAGGGTTCCAGATAAAACGGGATGGGTGCCCAAGGTCGATGAACTGCAGGAGATCATCAGGCGCACAGTCGGAGCAGAGGTAATTGTTAAAGGAGGGAGCTAGGTGGCGAAGGCGATTGGAATAGCCCCAACCCGGATGGAGCTATTGAAATTGAAGCAGAGGGTCTCGCTGGCTCAAAAGGGGCACGATTTGCTGCGGGAAAAGATGGACGCACTTGTGATCGAGTTCTTCGGAATAGTTCGAAGGATAGGGGAAGTCAGGGCTAAAACGATGCGACAGCTTTCGTCCGCGTATCGCGCACTCTCTATATGCTTTGCCACGCAGGGAACGATCGAAACATATCAGGCGGCGAGGGAGGCTAGAAAAGAGGCCGAGGTGGATATCTCAACCCGTCATGTGATGGGCATCACTGTTCCTGTTATAGAGGCCAAGCCAGTGGAGCGGCACGCTTTGGCCAGAGGTTATGGCGTGTATGCAACATCCTCCGCGCTGGATGAAGCCTCGAGAGCGTTCGAGAAAGCGCTTGAAAATTTGATCAAACTCGCCGAGCTTGAAGAGAGCGCGCGTGAAATAGCCCTTGAACTGGAAAAAACCAAACGAAGGGTGAACGCGCTCGAATATGTAATTCTGCCGAGTCTGAAATCTATGGTGAAGTTTATCTCGATGAGGCTAGACGAGATGGAGCGCGAGAATTTTTCCCGCTTAAAGAGGATAAAGGCAATGCTGGAGGCGCGAGAGTGAGCACAGATAGGATTATCCAATTTGAGCTGGCCCGTTTGAATGCACACCTGCCGGAGCAGCGGATAACTTTAAAGGAGGCTCTATCGTCGTCGAGTCCGCAGGTCGCCACCAGGGAGGGCAGCAGACATAAATTTGGACGCGGGGAACTCGAGTTTTTGTCTAAAATGGTGCCCGCTGGCGAGTGGGACATGCTGCAACTCCCAATTTTAATCGCAATCAACCCGAAACTCGGCAGGGGGGCAGCGGAAATTACGAGCGAAACAGAGGTGAAGGTCATCAGTCAAGTTCTTGGAAAAACGTGTCACGACCGAGAGATGGTGATATACCGCCCCGAGATAGCCGTCGTTCGCGCCAAACTCCCAACCACTACCCAATATTTCTTCATGGTGGGGTAATGGAGGCCCGCAAGAAGATACTGCTCGCCGCGTTGTTCTATCCGCTCACGGTTGCGACTGTATCCGCCGGTTTGATCGCAGCCCTCATGATAATTTTGAAAGTTCGCATGCTTGTGGTTGCGGCGGTCGTCTTCTGGTTCTATTGGATATGTGCCGCATCGATCTATGTGATGTCAAGAAAGCTTGCGGAGGTGCTTGAGATGAAAAAGCTATTCTTGGGGTTTTTTGTTACAACGAGCATACTCACAGCGCTGGCCACGATTTCGCTTGTTTTGGATCAATTGGGAGTTATTGCCGCGCCGCCTTAACCTGCGTTTTCTCAGCTTTAGTGATCTCTCGGGACACGATAGCGTTGACGATCCTGCCGTAGGCGGGCCGCGTCACGAGTACCGCAGCGAGGATACCTATGATCATTACGATGGCGAAGCCCTTCATCGCCCCATATCCGACGAAGAAAAGGGTGGCCATCGCGGCTATCGTCGTCGCAGCCGCCGCAAATATCACAGCAAAAGCTTTCCCAATCCGCCCGGAGAGGCTCACCGGTCTCGGCCCCGCTTGAGGCAGCCCTCTTCGAAGCACCTCATCTGTTATGATTAGTTGTTGCTCGACTCCTGTGCCGATGATGGCGAGTATAGCGCCTATCTCAGGTAGCCCTATCGTCTGACGAATCCCGCTCGCGATCCCGATGGTCACCAGCACCTCGCTGCCCATCGTCAGCATTATCGCCCCCACTATCAGCGGCCGCCTGTAGCGCAGGTAGACGAGCACCCCAACAGCGAAAACTGCAGCGATTGCAGCTTTTATCACATCGAATGCGAGCTCTGACCCAAGACGTGGGGGAATCCAACTCTCACCCACAAACGATACACTCGTGGGCAAGCGCTGGGCGAGGACTTTTTGTAAACTATCAGCTTTTTTGTAAGCATCTTCGCCCGTTTCTTTACTAATTTCGATAGTTGGCCTTGTTTCTGCTTTACCAGCTATGTCTTCACTAATTCTTGGAGCGAAAATCTCTTCACCGATTAGAGCGGAAATCCCATCGCATGCATGCATGATCCATTCGGTGTCAGATTTATCTTTTTCTAGATTTTTTTCACGAAATTCTACATTGTTTTCTGTGAAGATTGATTTTATTTTGATAACGACATTTTCGGAGAAGTCATTGACAGAACCAAGCAATATCGCGCGCGGATGAGAAGTTTGAAGAGCTAGCAGTGTTTCACGAGTATTTTCTGAGAGATTGTCTCGGGATATAGGAATGGAGGTGACAAGTAGGTAATAACTAATCGTTTCAGTATAACGCACATGAAACATTTGTTTATCATAGTCATAAGTAAGGTTAGAGAGTCCCCCCAGCATCTGCTCATCTAAAAGTAATACCGCGTCGGCCGGGCGATCCATATAAAAAACTAAGGGATAGCCGGCTTTTCCACTCGAGGCACTCGCGAAGCTATTTGCGGCTTCTTGCGAGATGGTAAGCCGTATTACATATGTGTTAGTTTTTTGCGGGTTTACCACCGGCTTTTCGACATCCACCAAATCGCTGCCTTTAAACACTAGCGTATTTTCGATGTATGCTTCGATGTAACCCATTCGCCCAAGTAGGTCCTTTGCCTCTGTAGTGGTCTTTCCCGGAACTTCAAAAAGGACTAGGTTGCTACCCATCGGTCTGGACTGCGCCCCTAACATACCTGCAGGATCTACGCGGGTCATGAGCGAGTTTATAGCATCGTCCCGTGTCTGGCTACTCACCCCCTCTTCTACAGAGATGACTTGTCCTTTATCGCCTATTATTGAGGCAATGAGATTAGAACCCACGATGCGCCCGATTTCAAAAGTCGCTGTATTCGTATCGCTATCAAAGCCCACCCATCTAACGCCGGTGAGCAGGTTATCCTCGATTACATTTATAATTTCATTGACGGGCGCGTAGTTATCTTCGACCACCGGAGTCGCTAGTTGAATTTTTACCTGCGAGGCCTCAAGCTTTAGAACCACCCTCGATCCACCAGCAATGTCTATTCCATATCTAATGCCGGACGTAAGCAGCAGTCCCACGGCAGCGAGTGACACCAAACCCAGGAGCAGAACCCGCCACTGTCTAGAGAGAGACATAGTACTCCTTCCCTTTCTGGCGTTCCGCGTACCATACCAAGACGCCGCCGTTCAGGAACCAAGTGTTGAAGAGGTCGCCAGCGAGGCCGAACGTGAGCACGGTCACCAGCTGGGTAATCGACGGGTTCGTCACGAGGACGTTGATACATATCATCGTCGCAAGGCTCGTCCCAGTTATCATAACTCCAGTTAGCATTGCGTTAGCCATTCGTTCTCTCGGCTCCCCCCCAACTCGCTTCAGCACGTGCGTGGTGAGCAGGATGTTCGTGTCAACCGAAAAACCGATCATCAGGAGGAACCCAGTCAGCGCGGCTAAGCTGAACTGAAACTGAAGGAGCGCCAGCCCGCCGAGACCCCAGACCATGTTGAGCGCAACGCACGGCAGCATCATGCCGACAACCTTGCGCCTGAATACGAGGAAGACGATCACAAACATCGCGATGAACGCCAAGAGGATTGCCCACATAGCCCCGCGCAAGTAAGTTTGGCTTATGGCCGGCTCTATTGAATAAAATTCAGGCGTGCCTTGGATGCCAAACTGATCGGCCATCGTGCGCTGAACAAGTTCCCGCCCGTTATCATCGAGCGCTTTTGTGGTTTGGATATCCAAGCCGAATGTTCCAGTAGCTGAATCTTGGGTTGTGACAGCCTTAACATCAGCCGCTAGAACTGTACTGAGCGCGCTCTCGACAGCATCGGCATTCGGGCAGTTCTCCAAGTCGCGATAACTTATCATCGTGCCGCTTGAGAACTCGATGCTCATGGGCACCCCTCGGACAAAAAACACCGCCGCGAAGAATGCGGCAAGCACGAGTGGAATCGCGATCATTTGCCGCGGCTTCAAGTGCTTCGTGTGCCATGTTATGTCCATTTAGGCGCCGTCCTTCGAGCCGTTATTTAAGCCGGCGCACGTAAAAATCTGTGGTTGTCATGATTCAGGAAGGCGAGCGGGTAATCCTCATCGACGAGCGGGGCAGAAAGTACCTCGTGAAGGCCGAGCGGAGGCAGCTACACACCGATTTTGGGGTTCTTGATTTGGCGGGACTGATCGGGGCGGAAGCTGGTACCCGGATCAAATCACACGTTGGCAAGGAGTTCGTTGTGTTGAGCCCCCGTATCACCGACTACCTCCAGAAGATGCGCCGAATGCCCCAGATAATGCTTCCAAAAGATGCGGCACAGATAGTGGCTTACACGGGTGTTGGCCCGGGTGACCTCGTAGTAGATGCAGGCGCCGGCTCTGGGGCACTCGCGATATTTCTGGGAAATCTCGTCAGGCCAAGTGGCAGGGTTGTCAGTTATGAGG
>Ga0209610_1000092_pt1 | contig 42413 bp, 32 predicted proteins | sample LakKivw275mmetaG_FD_184137 | JGI IMG/M metagenome (GOLD analysis project Ga0209610, IMG submission 184137) | Anoxic lake water microbial communities from Lake Kivu, Rwanda to study Microbial Dark Matter (Phase II) - Lake Kivu water 275m metaG... | ecosystem: Environmental > Aquatic > Freshwater...
TTACCATTGGTGATAACTCGCATATCGAATCCAGTGTCATAATTACCGGTAGCGATGAATATCCGACAGTAATCGGGAAGAATGTCGTCATCAAGGGAACGACCTACATTTTTGGATCGCGGATTGAGGATGATTTGTTTATTGAACATTCAGTACTAAAATGCAAATATGTCGAACGCACCCTCAGAAAAAATGGGACAATCCAACCCGTGCGGTGGGTGATGCCTCCGCCGCAAGGATTAGATATAGTTCGAGATTTGTAAATTGCACTGCCGTGACTAAAAGGTCAGGAAAGCTGCTGCTATTAATGGGAAAATCTTAAAAACGCGGATTAGACCGGCGATTTAAGAACTTCCCGGTTTTGTTAATCAAACTGGCAGAAAACTAGCACTCCCCGCAAACGGTGCAATAATTTTGCGTTTCTTAAAAGAAGACGCGATTTGGAGCCGCAGATAAATGCTAAGTGTTGGCATTATAAAATAAAGTCCCCGATATTCGTAACTTCGGTTTTTTTCAGAATGGGCATTTAAAATATTAACTGTGTCATTACCAAGCCTGCAGTTCGGAAAATAAATCCTCAGGCTGTTCTTTGTCGAGTATCAATCTGATGGGTGTCGCTATTCAAATTACCAGTTCAAGGCCCTCTGTCGCCAGCATTATCTCCAATCCTGATTCCGGAAAATTAATTTTTCTGAAGTCAACTGAGCGTTTTAAAATATCGTAAATCTCGAAATCATTTCTTTCAGGTTCATGGTGGAAAAGAACTAATTTTTTCACGTTGGCTTCAACGGCAAAATCAACTCCCACCAGTGCTGAACTGTGTCCCCAGTCTTCCTTGTGAATAGCTTCTTCAAAGGTGTATTGCGCATCAAAAACTAATACGTCGGCACCTCGGAAAAATTCGATGTTGTGACGGGTTGAATCGCGATCGAGATTTTTATATTCGGAGTCGGTTGCATAGACGAATTTCTTACCCTCACATTCGACCCGATATCCGAAGGAACCGCCGGGGTGGTACAGGGGAATATTACTGATCTTGATTGCGCCTAACTTGAGCGTGCTGTTATGCTGGAGCTGAATGAATTCCTTGGCAGCGGGCATGTGTTCAAGTGCCACCGGGAAAAAGCGAAAATCTTGTTGAATTTCCAGCCGTTCTTTTAGGTTGGGATGGGCAGAATAGAAATAAAGGTGGTTGTTGGGGAAGAAAGCCGGTGTAAAAAAGGGAAATCCGATGATGTGATCCCAGTGAGTATGACTGAGAAAGATGTGTATCTCCAACCCCTGCTTGTTTTGGTCGTTTTTAACCAGATAATTACCCAGGGCTTTTATTCCACTGCCCATATCAAAAATCAGGATTTTATTGTCGGCGCGTACTTCGATACAGGAAGTATTGCCTCCGATTACGCCAGCTTCAACTGGTGTCGTTTGTTTGAGATAATTTTCGAGTTTATTTGTGTCATGCAATATGGGATCGGGAATATGAGCAATAAGTTTTAAAAATTTATCACGGATTTGATCAGTGTTGAGCGGTGTTGGAATTGAACCGCGAACACCCCAAAATTTAATTTTCATTAATTGCTTCCTCCACTTTTCCTATTGGTTAGCAGAGTCCCTTTAAAATCTCAAATAATGTTGCAATAAATTTATTTGGATATTTTGCTCTTTGCAATAAGAATGTAAAATGGGGTTACCGATACTTGCACTTGATATTAATTCCATATGCAGACCCGCTAAAAGAAGTCGTCTATTCTATCTTAATATTCTGAACTAGGATAAGACCGGTTTTCACTTCGTCATAGGCAATCCAATGGCTGTCCGGTGACCAGGTGGGATTAATTTCGATTTGCTCTGGAGTATCGGTCAATCTTTGAATTTTATGCGAGTCAACTGTCAGTACGTAAATATCAGATGCGGTCAATCGATGCCCATCATCCGCAGTGACCGAGTAGCTGACGTGTTTACCATCAGGTGACCAACTGGGGTGAATGCCGGTTTGGATTTGCGTTATGATCCGTCCTCTGGCATCCGTGATCAAAATTGCTCCTGCGAAAGTTTCCACGGCATATCGGGAACAATCGGGCGCAGGTTGTAAACTGAGGATTCTTCCGATTTCTTCATTCCTGGTGGCGATGGCCAGATCGGAGCTGAGCGTGAATATCTGGTCATTTTTAACAAAAAGGTAGTCGTTCAAATCCAGAGATTTTTGCTCGGATGAGACCGGATAGGTGCGGATTTTATCTGTCGCATTCAAATACAGGAAATGATCATCTTTTGACCACAGGGGCGTACCGGGTAAATTACTTTCAAAACTGGAGAGAGGTATACGGATGCTCTTGGAAATATCAAACACAACTATTTGATTGAAGCGGTGTTGATTCTCAAAATTTGCGACGCGGGCGGCGATGAATTTACCATCATGCGACCAAACGGCTCCGTAGCCTGCTGCAGGTTCGTCAGTAACTTGAGACAATTCTCCCTTAGGGAAGGAGATTAAGTAAATACCGGAATAATTGGCTCCTGTGGCCATAATTTGTGAGGCAACTGGTGACCATCTTGGACACATTAGGAAGGGGGCATTACGGGGTGTAAGCTGGGTGGGTTCACCAATTTTAGTCAGAGTCTGTGGAATTGCCAGATTCCAGGTCAACAACAGCGAGATAAAAATACAATATTTATGCATAATTGATCCTTTTATTCGAGTTTAATAGGTGCTACGGGCGTGCTTTCGTTTTCAAATTCGTCGATACAAGTAATGGTATAATGAAATGACTTTTCCAAAATAGCCTTTGAGGCGGTCCAGACATTCGTGTTTCCATCAATAATGGCGAAAATGTTTTCGGCCTTTGTGATGTCTATCGGTAATTTTTTAGAGCTGTAGATCACGTACTTTTGATGGGAATTAGAGAATGTCCGCGATTGACTGGCCCGCCAGGTGAATTTCAAAGTGTCCGGACTGCCAAGAGTCAAACAGAAATCGGTCGGCGGAGCGACGGGCTGGGTACTTTTCCACGGGCAGTGAGGCAATAGGGCTCGATATTTAAACTCACCAGTTTTTAATTTTTCAAAGTCATCATCATTTAGCGAAGTAAATGCGAAAATTACCAGGCCGTGGAATTGATTATTCCGAACATCGTGGATTTCTTTTACAATTTCATTCCATTCCAAAAGAAATGCTCCTATGCCAGGAAAAACCGGGCGCTCAGCGGCTATGATGCTGTTCCATTCCTTCAACACTTGTGGAAATATATTTTGTGCCTGGTCGCTACGGTGGTAGATCATGGGTATAAGATAATCAATTTTACCAATTTCTGCCCAGCGACGCGCATCCTGGAATACTACATTGTATCCATTCCACGCGGAGGTTTTGTAGTTACCGATGACTGCAGCGGATACTTTCACCCAAGGCTTAAGGTTGGTGATTTTATCATAAGCCTCAGCAACGAATAAAGTAACCTGATCCCTCTGCCAGTCAGCCCAATCCAAATTCATCGGATTGGAGGCGGATTTTTTAAATTGCTGAAGACTGAAACGATCATGACTGTAGCCTGTGGTATTTGCGTCTTCAGGGTAACGCACGTAGTCGAAATGAATTCCATCGACATCATACCTGCTGACAATGTCTGCAATGACTGTGGTAATGTGGTGTCGAACCTGAGGAATGCCCGGTGAGAAAGATACATAATGATCGCTTTGGGGCATGGCTGTTCCGTTACTGTCACACACTACCCACTCCGGATGCCTGAGGAAAGGATGCGGGGGATTCGTTCGTTGTGGTTTCTGGGTACCTCTCCAAGCGGGGAAAACATTGATCCAGGCATGCAGCTCCAAATCGAGGGCGTGGGCAGTTTTAATGGCATAATCCAAGGGATCCCAGCCTGGATTTTTACCTAACTCGCCGGTTAACATTTGCGACCATGGTTCATAGCGAGATTGATAAAAAGCGTCGGCATTACCCCGCACCTGGAAAAAAACCACATTGAAATTGGCATCCTTGATTTTTTGAAAAGATTGGGCGATGAATTGTTTTATCGAGTCCTGATCGTGGGTTTTGAAGCGTTCACAATAATCGAACCGACTCAGCCAGATCCCCCGTAATTCCCGGGTGGGCAGACTGATCAGTTTTGGCCGATTAAAATTATGGATCAGGGAGATTAACAGTAATACGATGAAAAGGATAAAAAAAGCGACAGTAAACCACAGGAAAAGTCTTTTTGTTTTTGGTGACAATGTCCCAGCCTCGTGTTTATTTAATTATTGCATAGTTAGAAGATTAGCTCACTCGCATTTATTCAGAACAAATATAAGAAAAAGGCCGGAAATTCGCATATAAATAATACCGGAGCAGATCTCAGGGTTGGAAAAAGACGCAGGCCGATTGCAGGAATTTTAATAACGGTTGCCAGTAAATACCGGTTATTACTAAAAACAGCATAATCCCAACCTGGCCAAATACCAGCACTGATTTTTCTTGCCAAAATTTTCTGGTAATTATCATATGGTGGATATCTTGTTGGGTATGCTGAAAGGCTAGGTACAGCAATATACCATAATTGACCACAAAGAATGCCAAAATCGGATAGTTCAAATAGCGGCTGGTTCCGAAGGCTGTCAGGAACAGAACTCTGGGTATAAAACCTAACAAGCCCGGAAAACCTAAATAGTTCAACAGGAAAAATATACTCCATAGAGTCGGGCGGATCACCAGCTGGCTATTATCCGGTTCTACCAGACCCATCAAAATTCCGATTAAGGACAGTGAATGCGCGATGAGCATTATTAAAATATAGATGATACCCAGACTACCGGGTAGAATTAGCCCCATTAAAATAAAAGCCATATTGCTGAATCCGGAATATAACAGATATTGGAGAGAATCTTTGGCATTCTTCGCCGCAAAACTACCAGTTAACAGTAATCCAAAAGAGGCAGTCAATACTACAAGATTCCATGCGTCACTGGTAACTCCGGCGGGAAAGGCGGTGACTTTCAGCCGGATTAAAATTGCCAGTTCAGCCATAGGCGTTAGGACGGTACACAGTATGGAATTAATCTTTGACGACTTATCATAAATCTCCAAAAGTTCACGGCAGTTGAAAAAGCAAGTGATAGTCCGCCGAAATCCGAGTAACACTAACAGCCAGATAAATCCTTCAACGAGCGGGTCGGTGGTCGTAGCGATTTTATTCCCTAAACCATTTAGCATAAACGATCCGGTGAAACCTTTGATCAGGGCAATTCCTGAAAGCATGGCTATCATACTGACCCAGTCGGTCTTGAGGATTTTTGCGAGTTGCGGAACCAGCTGATTCATTTCTAACTGGACACTGAGCAGGGCATGAAAACAGATAATGTTCAGGATTAGCAAAAGTGCAATACCAATGAAATTGTTAATCGAAGCACTCAGGAAAACGATCGTCACCTGCAAGATGAAAAAGAAATAGAGCTCTGAATCGAAAGAATTATGGCGTGCGCTTATCAGCAGTATCAGACAAAATAGCAGGGCAATACAAGTAACGATGGATTTAAAATGATTACCAAACGCGTCAATGACCATCCAGTTGTTAAAAAGTCCACATATCTCAGGTTTTAAATTGAGCAAAAGAATCGCTAAAATTGAACAGATGACGATTAAGAAAACAACCGGTGCCAGCCTTTTATAGGCATGGGGTAGCAGAATAGTTTTCGCTAAGACGCTGACCAGAGTCACAATTAGAATGATTTCGGGTAACCCGGAACGCATAGTAGTATTTATTTAACCGTCGCCGTAATTATTGCTAAAATGTCCTGTAATTTGTGTTGAAAAATACCAATCAAATGTCCGGGAAAGAGGCCGGGCAGTAATAGGGTTAAGCATAAAATACTCAGGCTTATCCTCTCGGTGAAGGATAGTTCCAGGCGATTTTCTTTAGTGAAAATAAATATTTTGAAAAACCGGAGTACGATGACCATGCTGAGTATCAAACCCAGGACATAAAAGCAGGCGATTGTGATCGTCAGCGTGTTGTGCAAAATTCCAAGTATAAGGTAGATTATTGTGACGAAAGATAAAGTCCCTGGAATGCCGATAAGCGCTAAAAAACTGTAACTGATGAGAGCCGGTGTAACGTAGTGACTTTTGCCGCTATCGGATACTGGAGTGCCAACTTTTTGTCCCGAAATCGCGATAAAGAGCGCTGGGGCCAATAAGGCTTGGCTAACCAGCTGTAAATATGAACCTATCATTCCATTCAATCCGGTGTGTACTCGTTCCGAATATCCGATGAGGACGCCCATGCCAATTAAAAAGGTACTTGCCAGACCTGTCATCATGAAACCCAGGGAGAGTTTCGGATTTGTACTGCCAAGCCCGCAGAGCATGAAGTACAAGAATCCGCAAATGCCCCAAACAGTATAGATACAACTGAAAATGGGCATCGTATTCGGCAGAATCGGGAGCAGAATGCGGAATATTCCAAATGCGCCCATTTTGGTAAAAACACCGAAAACCAGAACCAGGAGAGACAGCGGAAGCCTGTCAATCAGGTCAATTAACCAGCTATGAAAAGGAAATATTGGAATCAGAATAAAGAATCCTAAACTCAGAATCGAAGTGATCACAATCTGAGAGGATAATGGCAGTTTTGCTCCGTTACCTAATTCTGTTATGTCTAATGAGGGAATTCGGCTTTCAAAGACCAGTAATAATAGTCCTAATAAAACTAAAGCCAGGCTGACAACTCCGGCTAGGGCGATCCGATTACCGGACGAATCATTCGGGCACCAAAGTCCGACTAAAAGATAAACAGTGAATATGCTAATCGCGTAAAAACTGTACCATAATAAAAGGTTATTTGACGCGAAAAGACCGACAAATCCAATATCCGCCAACAGCAATAAAATGTTGAAGCTTTTTTTTCGCTCCGTCTGATGCCAAGTGATGATCAGGATGCAGACAACCAGCAGATTTGTGATGCAAACAAACGGCAAGTTAATCCCGTCAATCCCGAAGAAATATTCTTGTGTGAAAAGTGGTAACCACCGGATACGTTCTGCAAACTGCATTCCAGCGATAGCCGGGTCGAAATTCAGCATCATCTCCAAAGACATCCAACTTTGAAGACCGACGACAATAATGCTGATATTTCGTATCAGAAGGTCTTTTTTTGAGTCGATCCAAGCCAGTACAAAGATTCCGCCTGACAAGGTGATCAGCATAGCCGCTAACAGATGTTGACTTAACACAAAGTCCTCCGAGATTTTTAGATTAGAAAAAGTATGATTAAAAAAGCTATGAGAATTGAAAGGAGCAAAGCTATTCCAAGGGCATGCCGCCTGCAATTTTCAAGATTGGGACGGTTTAACATATCATAAATAAAATTCGTGATTTTGCTCATCCGGTCAAGCCAGTGACTTTCAAAAGTGAGTACCTTTTGACTAATTACTTGGCTAAAGCTTACTCCCTGCAACCTTGCACGGGGAAAAACCTTCCGATCACTGTAAAGTAAAAATTCCGCAAGCCTATGCATCGGGTTGACGCCAATAATTTGATAAAAATGGTTAATCCTCGAAAAAAATGGAGCAGAAGGCACTAATCGGTAATTATTCCTCAGCAGGTATCCGATAACTAATCCTAAAGCACTCAAAATGCCAAAGACTATCACTAATGGATTAGTCCAATCTATACCGAACTCGCCTGCAGGTTTCGAGATGAAATCTAAAAGCAAGTATGGTCTGAGTATCGGATTTAAATGGCCACCGGTATAAAGCATGTTCAGGTTTCCGATAATAATTAAAAATAGCCCCATGAATAATGAAATACTGACCTTGCTTGGTTGCACCTCATTTTTTTGATTGACCGCGAAACGCCAGAATACGAAATACTGAAGGAGATAGGTAATCATAAATAGAATTAACAGAGCGTAAAGCGCAACGTAATTAAGATTGGCGTGAAGAATTTTAGTGCCGATTGCAATTCTAAGAGGGAATCCGACAAATAGAGGCGTTCCACCCGAAGATAGTATCCAAAAGACAATAGCTAAACCGGTAATGATTTTATGCAGTTTTTTCGGCTCAGGCGGGTGTAATCTGCCATCCGCAGGCCGCTCCCCGGTATAAAAATTGATTAGAAAATAGAGGCCGAGTACTTGACTCGTGAAAATAAAAATACTTTCCGGTACTACGTTACAACCGATCCCAAAGAAAACAAAACCAGTTATACTTCCTATGGTTTTTAGTATTCGCTCTGCCATATCTGAGGTCTGGAAGGCCTCAACAGTATAAAATCCCGCCCCGATCAGACTCACAAGAGCACCTACCATTCTCCATTCGTCAGGAATTATTAACAAGTATTTCATGAACACAACAATTGAGATGGCAGAAAAACTAATCATGGTAAAAGTATAAAATCCGCATGACTCGCCGGATTGGGATTTATCAATCCAACGTGGGAACGGAAAGAACCCCACCCGCAGTAATAGACCGGTGAGGACTAATAACGGAAGTAGCATTGGCAGCTGTTTGACGGTATTCGATACTGTGCCAGGGTCGCCAACCATCGGGATCAGGAATGTCTGCGACGATACAGAGTACAGTAGTATAGCAATTAGCAGAAGAAAATCGGTACTGAACAGATATTTAAAATTGAATTCGGCCGAGAAATTTTGATCTTTTAGCTGGACAAATAGGAATAGCGTGACATCAAACAGAAATGCACCTATTAGTAGAAAAATGAAATTAAGTGAAAAAAGTACGGTATAAAGCGAGGTTGTACAGACAGCCATAAAAGCGAGTCGCCGGAAAAGTACTCGATTATCGGCATTCAGTTCCTGCGAAAAAAGTAATAAAAAGAGCGACAACAAGGCAAAAATTCCGGCTATCAAGAGAGTAAGGTTATTAATTTCAAATTGTGCCCGAAAGTCCAGTGCAACCTCGCTAAACGATGCCAATGAAAACAGAATTTGCTGATGGTAATTATTAGCGAAAAACGTACTAACCAGCAGGACAATCGTGACAAGACTGGTTATGATTAGGGGATATTTTGTTAACTTTAAAGTACCGGTTGATACAAGTTGCGGCGAGAAAGCTTTTAGAATGAAAGTTAAAAGCGGTAATAAAATCAGTACTGGAATGAATATTTTCATCGTTGATCAGGTCCCTTTTGGATGTCCGTCGAGTTTATATGCTTGATGGTCGGGCGAAAGATGAGTAAAAGTGTCATGATAGGTAGTGTTACTACTAAAATCAACGCAGGAAATAGACTGTTTTCGAATGTTAAAGCCTGATATGGCCTCAGGGCTAGATAGAAAAGGACTAACGCATTTAGCGACATCTGGCCGAGTGTAATGCTGATAAAAAGGTCTCGGTGAATGATTATCCCGTAAATCGAGTAAATCACGATCCCCGATGCCAGGATTAAGTACAGGATAGTCAAGTTTGCATTCTCCTGACAAGGTAAATGTCAATTACGAGCGTAGTCAAAAGGATTAAACCCAAACCTCCCAAAAGGAGTAGACCCTGACCAGGAGATAATTGATCGCCGGAGATAAGTTTCTCTGATTGAGGTAAAATCATTGTCTTGACTAGTTTTTGTATTAAATAAACAAGCAGGATAAACAGCAAAGCAAGTGCAAAATGCACTATCATTCGTGCTCTAACTGAAAGAGTGCGGGGCTGTTCGTGTTTTTTATCGCTCGTCAGGACGAAATAGTTCAGGAGAGCTATCAGGAGCAGGTTCACAAGTAAAGTGAGGAGAGCGAAAAAAGATGCATCGAGCAACAGGATCAGGACAAAAATACCAATGCTAAATGTGAGAAAATAGGGCGCTACCGCTTTATAGGTTTTCATCACTACCAGTCGACTACTTATCCATAAAACAGGAAGAGCAGTGCACCAAAAAAGCAAGTTCGCAATCCAGTTGGCCTTAAACATAATTAATAATACTCAAAATATTTATGATAATAAAGGTTGGAAAAAGGAAATAGAAAATGAAGTGTAAAATTTGCCGTTCGTTTAAAACCGGGATTTTGGTTTTAACAATAATTAATCCTGCCACTACAGCCATAATTTTTACCAAAAACCAGATCAGACCTGCCCAGCTCGCCCCCATTGGCTCATGATGACCAATCAGCGGTAACCCGCCGCCCAGGAACAGCACGACAATGACTGCCCCCAAATTCAATACAGACAGATTTTTAATAAATGAAAGCAATTTTTGACTTTGTTGGTCAATATCATTTAGAGATAGGGACTCGATGAAAAAATCAAATTGTTGCATCAAGATTAATACCAAGATGAAATTCGCTATAAATGTCATCGACCCAATGGGGAACTTACAACAATTCCATTTCAAAAAAGAGGGATGAAGGGTTGGTACCTGGCCGGTGAGAATATCCCCTACCGTTACCCCTTTGGCAACGACACCAACCGAAGTGATGATAATTATTTGTAAAACCAAACCCAGCACAAGATTAGTGTAGGCCAGCGTGAGATGAAAATGCCGTATTCCCTTTACTGCCCCATTTAGTCCCGATACAAGAAATAAAAAGATGACAATTAAGGAAGTCAGGTGAGGATATTTGAAATCTACTCCGATGACCGATTGATTAAAAAGCGCCAAATTAATTATACTTAGACCCAGTAAAAATTTAAAATATGCGGTGAGCTTACCGGCTGAATTGCTGGTCATGATTTTGAGGATTTGAACCAATTCAAGGCAAATTTCCCGAAATAAGTTTTTTTCTTTAATCGCACTTGACTCTGGAATAAAAAACAGCCTGCGCTCGACGTGCGTCAGCAAAATTGCCAGGCTCAACATCAAACCTGTAAAAATAGAAAAATTGATCACTCGTTGCATTGTATCGAAGAGTAAGGCAAGAAGCGGCAAATTCTGCAGGTTTACCGGCAAATACTTTAACATAAATTGACCAAATTCGAGGGGAGTCCGAGCAGGTGAATCGCGATCGGTAAGTCTTCCAGGTCAATTCCGCGCAAATGCTCTTCAGTATTTTTCACAATACGGAAGAATGGGTTTTCCACAATGCATTCGATGGGTTTCTTTAGACTGCTGAAGCGCAGGGTGATGCCGACTAATCCCCACGGACTATCAATATGGGATAAAAATTGATTCTTCACCATCCGAACCGTGTATTTAACATTGGTTATCTGAGGTAATAGGGATAAAGCATTCAGGATTTGTTGAACTGTTTGGATTGATTTCAGGATGGTCTGACAGCGTAGAATCAAAAGTTGATAGCCGTTCCACATTTGACCATTTTCTAGTGTGATTGGTAGCGAATCAGCCGCTACTGCTGTTCTTATCGATCTGGTCATTAGTGGATCAGATTCGAGATTGGGACGTGGGAATAGGTGCTTTAGTCTGTCACGAATTATTCGATTATCGATCAGACTGCTTAGTGAATCAGAGAGCAGTACAATTAATTTTGCTGAGAATCGTAACGAATTTTCCAGGAAGCTATCCGGAGGTTCGCACTTTAATCGACCTAATAGGAAAAAATAAGCCATAGGGTCAGGCCGAACAAGGTCATCGAGATAGTCAGTGATAGAGTCCCTGACATTCAGCAATTGGTCATAAGGTATTTTTAAACGTAAATCAACCAGAATGTTTAGCAAATAGTCAAGGTTTTCTAACACTGTCAGCCAGGAAACGAAAATCGAACGCATGCGATAGATAAACTGGCTGAGCTCGAGGCGCAGATACTTTTCAAGAGTGACGACCAAACTATATCTGAGAAAAATTTGAAAAAAATCAATACGCGAATTTATCCCGGTGTCAAAGGCCATCGTCGAAACGTCCGTAAATTCGGTAATCTTCGACTTGAAGATCAATAACTCGGGATAGGGAGGATATTCTATCTTTTTAACTTTTCCTTGTTCGGTTATTACCCCGAGTAGGAGGGAAGTACCATCGGTATATCGTATAGGATAGCAATCAAGAATGTCGGACATTGTTCTTCCTCGGGGAAAAATAAGGGCGCACCTTTACGATTGTATAGCCATAACCCAGGAGCAAACAAAACCCAAATATAAGGAATGGCAGTCTCCCCAAAGTGCTGGATTTAGTCAAGCAAAGGATGGTTAATAGTACAAAAGCGGCGATACACGAAATAAATGCAAAAATGATGATTATCTGGTGATAGGGAGGAAATGCATTTTTTCCGTTGATAACTTCTGCTTCAGGATTATCTCCAATGGGCGGCTGTTTACCAGCGTGAGCTTTAATTTGCATTGATCTCCCGACGAGGCCTGACAAAACAAGCGTGATTATTATTAAGCTTAAAACCCCAGGACTCATAAAATAACGTAATTCTGACCTGAATTTAGGGGCAGACGACAGGAATGTCAAGTTAGGATTTTAGATCGTTGTCTATTATTCTTTTTGGTAATAACTTTCCCGAAGTTTCAATGATATGAAAGGTCAAAATGATGTTTGCACCAGAAATTAACAAGCACCTGCGGCTTCAAAACTACCGTGAAAAGACCACCATCGAGGGTGTTCAGGTTATTCCCATCCGTCGATTTAATGATGATGGCGGGTCATTTTTAGAATTGACCCGGCTGGTCAAGGGCGTTTCCACGGCAGTCAAGGGGCTATCGATTGCTCAGATAAATTATAGTCAGATGGAACCCTCGGCATTAAAGGCATTTCACGTGCATAAAAAACAGACCGATGTCTGGTTTGTGCCTTCTGATGGGAAAATTTTACTGGTGTTGGTAGATCTCAGAATAAGTTCCCCGAGCCACGGTGCACTGATGCGCCTGATTCTGGGTGATGACAATTCGCAGCTGATTGTAATTCCTCCCGGTGTTGCACATGGATGTAAAAATATTTCTCTGGAGCGGGCTTCGATAATATACTTCATGGATAAAAATTTCAGCCTTGATTCTAAAAAATGTGACGAGTGGCGTCTGCCCTGGGATTATTTTGGGAGCGACCTCTGGGAAATCCAAAAGGGCTAAACTTGCCGATATTAATACGGCAGGGCAACGCCTATTTTACCCCTGCTATTTTAATCCGACATTTCTACTGCCGAAACTCTACGTTTGAAATAGTCCTTGATACAAAAGGGTGAGTAGTAAACATAGAATGATATCAAGCCAACTATCTCGAGCGAAATGATGTACCACGGCCAGGGACCCATGAAATCCAGGAGTGATGCTGTATCCGGTTTCCGGCAAATGAATAAATAGTTGCCATCGAATAAATAGTTGAAACCAGCTATAAAAACCATATAGATATTGGTTATTAGGAAGACCTTACGAATACTGCGGGACTGCGGGCGAAATCCGTAGATGAATGTCGCGAAGATTGACGCAGTGACTATAGACCCATGCGAAACAAAGAAATGAAAAAATCGGTAGTGGGGAAAAGCATAGGGTCCTATATCAGGTGTCAGCAAAGCCTGGATGGCTCCTCCCAATCCCCAAAAGTAGACAATCTCGTATAACTGGTAACTTTTAGTGACCAACATAATAGCGGACAGTACGACTGCGGCGCCGCATAGGTGTAAAGGTAAAGAGGTACCCATTGCCCAATGACCGGTGTACAATCTCCAGATATTTAGTGATAATTCCTGAAGAATCAAAATGCTGGCCAGAATATAGCCGATTATTTTTTCCCTGCTTCGGGTACCGAAGCGTTTCATCATTAATACAAGGATGATGTTAATCGCGATTATAATCAGCAGGGCGGTCAGGTGCGAAGTTGAAAAAAAACGAAAAGGGCCGTCGGGATAGTCATGCATGAAATATTTTGCCATAAGTAGGTTCTCCGTCAACGGATATTGGTGATTTGCAGGCGATTGAGAATGCGATAAAAATTGCGGCGGTCCGTGCCATAAATGCGCGCGGCGGTTGTCAGGTTACCGCGAGCCGATTCGATAGCTTGTTTAACCAGACGAGTTTCCAGGTTTTTCGCATATTGTTCGTAAGCCGATTTCAAATTGACAAACTGATCAAGGTCCTGATTCTGGATTTTGAGCACAAAATCGGAGCGGTCTTCTATCTGTGGCTTTTCCTGAAAGACGATATGCTGAGCTTGCAGAGATTCGTTTGCCGTCAGGATAGCGCGTCGAATTACGTTGCGGAGTTGCCGAATATTACCCGGCCAGCGATAGGAGATGAGTTTGCGCATGGCTTCATCATCAATGAAAGCTACGTTGCGACCCATTTCGATGTTAGCTTCCTCGAGAATGATTTTGGCGAGGTGGGGAATATCTTCCACACGCTCCCTTAAGGGTGGAATCTGGATGACGTATTCTGATAACCGGAAGAACAAATCCGGGCGAAATTTTTCCTGATCGACCAGTTTTTCCAAATTGGCATTTGTAGCTACGATAATGCGGGTGTTGACCGTGATTTCTTTTTTCGAACCGATCGGGGAGAAAGATTTATATTCAATGATTCGCAGAAAACGCCGTTGATGTTCAATCGGCAGGTTGCCGATTTCATCTAAATATAATGTCCCATTGTCTGCCTGTAAGAACTTACCGGGTTTCGATTCCACCGCTCCGGTAAAGGAGCCTTTCTGAAAACCAAAAAGTTCACTTTCGATCAGGTTTTCCGGAATGGAACCGCAATCGAGGGTAATGAATTGATTCTGATGGCGACTGCTTTTACGATGCAGGTAATGCGCCATGACTTCTTTCCCGGAACCTGTCTCTCCCTGAATCAGGACAGTAAGATCAGTATCGGCAACCGCTTCGGCTTGGCGTAAGGCCTTACTCATCGCATGACTCTTACCAAAAATCTGCTCGCCATCCGGATCACTTCCGAGTGAGCGGCGCAACTGCTTGATCTCACGTTTCATCTGTTGGCTTTCAAGTGCGCGCTGAACCGTTACTAGTAGCGCCTGGTTATTAAAAGGTTTTTCAAGAAAATCGTAGGCTCCCAGTTTGATAGATTTGACGGCTAAAGAGACGTCGGCATAGGCAGTTACGATGATGACAATCAGGCCGGCTTTAACCTCCTCTTTCAGGCGCGCCAACATATCGATGCCCAGCATGTCTGGCAACCGGATGTCAATCACCGCGCAGTCTACCTTGCGTTCTTTAATGAATTGGAGACCTTTTTGGGCGAATTCGGTGCTGACGGTTTTGTAGCCGTACTGTCTGAAAAGTTCGGTAAAATTATCGCGAGTATCTCGGTTATCGTCAACAATTAGAATAGTTGGCATTCTTACTATTACCCCCTTTAAACAATGTATGGTATTGTAATCGTGAAGGTCGAACCATGATGCGGTTGACTATTGATACTGATTTTTCCGTGATGGATTTCAATGATTTCTTTTGCGGTTGGCAACCCGATTCCAAACCCACGGGCCTTGGAAGAGTAAAAAGGTAAAAATATTTTTTCCAGATCCTCCTGTGCAATCCCGACTCCCGTATCTTTGATGCGTACGACTATCTGCGGAGTCGTTCTTCGTTGCGTGACCGTGAAGTAAATCATACCTTTATTATTAATTGATTCCAGTCCATTGAGAACAATATTTTGCAATGCCTGGGAAAGACGCCGTTCATCGATATATATTTTGGGAAGAAAGGCAGGAATCCGGGAGATTAAAGTTATTTGAGGATGAGCTGAGATTGTATCTTTTACGTTAGTGAGCAAGCGATTAAAAAAGGCGGTTGCTTCCATTTCAGTCATGTAGTAACCATCGCCCTGGGTGAAAGAGTATAAATCCTGGATGACCTGGTTGCAGATATTGACATTCCGGTTGATGACTTCCATATGTTTTTCGATGCGGGGATTGGATTGAGCGAGAGAATCTGCGACTAATTGCGCGGAGCTTTTAATACTGGCTAAAGGATTTTTTATCTCGTGAGCTAGTTTGAGCGTAAATTGGCGGAGATTCTCTCTTTTTTCTTCCTCCTTTTTCCGTAAATCCGCCTGGGCAATTTTGAGTTCGGTAACATCACGTCCAATCCCATGTACTTCAATCCGCGAATCGCTATGCACTACCGGACGCAATTTGATCCAGATGATCCGTTTCTGTCCATTTTTCGTGGTGATTTCGGTCTCGAGTCCGACTGATTCTCGTTTGTAGATTACTTTGAGATATTTACGGATTAAGACGAAGCGAAATGCAGGAGAAACCAGGTTTAACGGATTCATCGTTAAAAGTTCACGTTTAGAAAAACCGACCGTGTCTTTAAAATGTTTATTGACCGATACTAATTGTCCTTCGGCATTGGCAATCCAGATCAGATCATTGGCATTCTGGAAGAGATCACGGAATTTAAGTTCACTAGCCCGCAGCTTGGATTCAGTCGCCCGTCGGTAGCGTATTTGCCGTATCAGGTGGACATTAGTGTGGCGCAATTCGGAGGTTTTTTCATTGACTAAAACCTCCAGTTCGGACTGATAGGATTTCAGTACTTTCTCGGCGATTTTCTGGTCGGTAATATCACGGGAAAATGTAGCTATTTGTTCTACTTCGCCATTTAATCCCAGAGTCGGATAAAGACTGTGAGCAATGTTGCGGTTACGGTGCACATCTTCGAATTGAATGGGTATTTTATTTACGACACATTCGGTAAATTTCTCCCAACGGAGTTTGGCAACCTCAGGTTCCATATATTCGAAGATGGAATGGCCGAGCACATCCTCAAAAGCTGATTTACCAATTCGCTCAAGACCAGCCTGATTGAGTGCCAAGATCAAGCCCTGGGCATTGAGAAGAAAAGCCAGGTCTGTCGGGGCATTTAGCAAAGCTCGGGCGGTTGCCTCACTGGTACGCAGTGATTCCTCAGCTTGCTGGCGAATGCTGATTTCCTTTTGCAATTCTAAATTGGCATCAGCTAGTTCCTTGGTTCGTTCAATGACTTTCTGTTCCAGACTGGCGTGAGCCTGCTGTAGCTCCAGCGTTTTTTGCTGAAGATCACAAGTCCGTTGAGCGACTTCTACCTCGAGTCGGTTTTTCTGTCTCCGAATACTAGTCAGGCGGGCGAAGAAAATACTCAGGATCAAGATGGCGATTGAAGAAAAAATAATCAACTTAAACCAGAGTGTTTGCCAAAACGGGGGGGTGATAATGAAATGCAAAGCAAAACTATCGGCTTGCCATAGTCCGTCAGGATTAGCCGCCCTGACCAGAAAGGTATATCTGCCAGGTGGGACATTGGCGTACACTGCCTGATTCAAATTATCGGCTTTACTCCAGTCATCATCTAAGTTTTCCAATTTGTATTGATAGAGGTTTTTTTCTGGCGCCCGGTAATCTAGCAGGGTAAAGGAGATCGTGAAAAAATTGTCATAATATTTAAGTGGCAAAGTTTGCCCATTGTAGAGCCGGGTAATTTGGTATTTTCGGTTGCCTTGGAATGCAATCCTGATGAGGGTAATATTGGCCAATGAGTTGCTTTTCACCAAACTATCCGGGTGAAAAAAGTCCAGACAGTTTACGTCACCAAACCATAAAGTACCATCCCGCGTTTTGCAGAGAGCATTGGAAGGGAAAAAATTCCTGACCGGGTAAGTGATACGCTCAATATCCTGCCCCATGTAGTTTTTAGTCCATAATGAATAAAACTGGATATGAAATGTCACTCCATCCTGACGGGTGTAATTGGAAAAGGTACTACTTTGAATATTGAACTTGGCAATGCCCAGGGTGGTCTTGAGCCATAAATTGTATTTTGAGTCTTCAACGATGCCGTAGATGTAATCTGATAGTTTGTTTTCGATCAGTGGAAAGTTTTCAAAACAATCGCAATCATAATCATACCGGGCTATTCCTCCACGTAAAGTGCCGACCCATAATGTCCCCCGACTGTCACAATAGATGCTGGCCACGATGTCACTTGGCAGAGAAGTAGGGTTCGTCGGATCATGAGTAAATACCCTGTAGGTTTTTTTTTGTCGGTCAAAAATCGCTAACCCACTATAGGAACCCAGCCATAAATTTCCGCTACTATCTTCGGCAATACAATTGATAAAGTTGAATTTTTGTTCTTCTGTGCGTATGTTTTCTTTCTCAAGGCGCGGAAATAATTCATAGGTCAGGGAAGATGATGCAACTTTCAATAAACCCTGACTAAAAGTTCCTGCCCATATAATACCGTCTTTATCCTCATAGATAGTGCCGACCGTTGTTTTAATAGAAGGTTGTGGTTTCGGCAATTGGGGGTATACTTCGGTCAGTGTTCGGGATTGCCGATTGTACAAGTATAAACCATGATTTGATCCAATCCATAAACGATGGTTGCGGTCTTCGTAGATAGAATAAACGGTAGAGTAGGTAACGGAAGGCGATACATAAAGATAGTTATAATCTACGATTTGATTTTTTTTACGATCGTAACAATAAAATCCTGCTCGCCGGGTTCCAAACCAGAGGTATCCCCGGCTATCCTCGTAAATGGCTTGGATATTAATATCTCTGACTATCGACGGAAACTTCTCGTACAGATCGAGATGTTTGAATTTTTTAGAACTTACAAGCTTAAGAATACCATCATATTGTGTGGCGATCCAAAGGCAACCTGTCCGATCACAAAATAGGTAGTTTATATTGTTTTTCGGCGAAATGTTTTCGTTGTAGGGATTAAGCGAAAAGCGACTAAATCTTTGGTTATCCGAATCGAATTTAATCAGCAGGTCATTTTCCGATTGGGTTGGAACTCCCCCCAACCAGATATTACCATCGAGATCTTCGGCAAGAGCAGTGATATTAAGCAACGAATCAGCGATAAAGCTCGGTCCCGCCGCAGGTATAAGGCGAGGTTGGTGTGGTTTTAGATCCAGTACCGCAAAGCCCTTGCTTGATCCGATCCATAACCGTTTTTTAGTATCAATCAACAATGCAGTAATGGTCTTGCTCAATACCAGATTTTGACCCTTTAAAAATTCGTTATCGTTCAGCAATCGGCGGGTTCGCGGACTATATTTGAAAACACCATTTTTCGTGCCAATCCAGAGATTGTCCTGCCAGTCCACCTGTAAACTTGTAATACAATAGCAATGCGGCGCTTTTTTAATGGTATCGGAGGACATAAAAGATTCGGTAAAGTGCTCGACAGTTTTTTTGTTTGCATCGTAAACAAACAATCCGTCCTTGTCTGTTCCAATAAATAACCGACCGAATTTATCTTCGCAGAGACTGCGAATATGGACATTTTCAAGGTACGTTTTACCGAGTTTGTCTGAAATGGCATAAGGCGAGAGATAATCCTGGGTACGATTACGGACCATCAGTCCTTCGTTTGTACCGATTAATAACTGCCCGTTCCTCATCAACAGGAGGGTGGTAACTAAAAACAGAGGTCTTTTTTTTAAAGTATATGGATAAGCTAAACGGGTAACTTCATATCCGTTATAATAAACCAAAGAATTAGCCCGCATATTGTTTGCGAACCACAGAAAGCCTAAACTATCCTGAGCAATACAGGTTATCTTGTTGGTTGGTAGTCCATCATCAATGGTAAGACGAGTAAATCTTAACCTCTCCTCCTCGGCAATATTAATCCGAATACATAGACAAATACATAGAATGATGTAAAAACCGCGTGTTCGCGGGTGGGCAGGCTGATTGAAACCGCTTATACCTCTCCGTACCGAACCGAGATTCGGGATTTTTTCAAACGTCCTGCCCTGGCAGTCCATCGTCTTTAACATAGCTTTCCCTGAGTAATTTAAAAAAAAATTACCGGATGCAAATACATTTTTATCAGGAGCAGGAATCCTACGTACAATAGCTACCCGGGGGATAGTAAAAAATTTTGCTAAATCGGTGGCTGAATTCTATATTCCAAAGCAATTTTTAAAAAGGAAACGAGGTCAATATGATGCAAAGGATATTTAAAGTCGCAATAATTTTTCTGGCTCCGGTACTAGTATTGGCCAGCGATTTGTTTTTCAGTGAGTACGTCGAAGGGTCGAGTAATAACAAAGCCTTCGAAATTTACAATCCAACGGACGCCACGGTTGATTTAAGCCATTATACCATCAAGCAAGCCAATAACGGTTCGGGATGGGGATGTTATACCCCACAGGGAGGAACCCCTACCGCGGATACCCGTTATGAGCTTCCTCTCAGCGGTACTTTAAACGCGGGAGATGTCTATATTATTTACAATAAATCCGCCTCTACGGCAGTTACCAGCGTTGGTGATCTTGGTTTTAATTATAACTCTACTCCCAACGGTGGAGTTGGTGATAACGTCCCCAGTTTCAACGGCGACGATGCCCTGGGATTATTTAAAGACGGAGTGCTGATCGATGTAATTGGTGCTCCTACGACCGATCCGGGAACCGGCTGGGCGGTTGCAGGAACTTCAAATGCGACTGTGGATCATACGATCGTTCGCAAGGCGACCGTCTCTCAGGGTAATACAGACTGGGCGGCTTCGGCCGGGACGTCCGCTGATGACTCGGAATGGATGGTTTATAGTATTGATACGTTTACCTATTTAAACTACCATTTATATCAGGGTGGGGCAAATATCGCACCGGTTGCATCCGCCGGGGTTGATCGGGTGGAACGTTTCGATGTGAACGTCGTCCTGGATGGATCAGGTAGCCTCGATCCTGACGGTTCAATCACTAATTATTCCTGGACCCAGTTAGCCGGAACAGCGGTAAGTTTATCAGCTACCAATCAGGCGATAGTGACCTTTACTTCGACCACGGAAGTGGCGGAATTGGTTTTTGAGCTGGTTGTAACGGACAACGAAAGTGCGGTAGGCAAGGATACGGTGACGATTTACGTTGATCCCAGTCCGATTATCATCAGCGAATATGTCGAAGGTAGTTCCAAAAACAAATACCTCGAATTGTACAATGCCTCTGATGCTGCGATAGATTTAACCACTGCGGGTTATGATTTACGTAAGGCTACTAATGGTTCAGGAGTTTTTACCAATGATTTTAAAGATTGGGGGGACAAAAATGTCCTGGCCAGTGGGGGAGTAATCGTGATCGCCGAATTTGGCGCTACTCTATACACAAATGCGGATATTTCGATGACAGTAGACTACACTGTGATGAGTTTCAACGGAAATGATGCGGTCGGACTATTCCGCAACGGTCTTTTAGTGGATCTGGTTGGTAATCCTAAAAGTGATGCCTATATCATTCAGGACCAGACCCTACGGAGGAAGAATACTGTGGTCTGGGGGAACTCAGCTTATGACCCAAGTGAATGGCAATCGTATTCGACCGACAACGTGGATGGCCTTGGCACCCACAATACCAATCCCAATGCGCCGCTCATCAGCAATGTAGTATATAGTCCAGATTTCGTTACGTCGGCGGATGAAATCGAGGTCTCCGCGACCATTCAACCGGTTGTAGGAACAATCTCCTCGGCAAAAGTCATCTTCGGCAGTGGCGGTATTCTGCTAAATCAGGCGGATATGTGGTTAGAATCGGGTGATCTCTGGAAGGGTATTGTGCCAGCCCAAGCCGGGAATCTGGTGCTCGAATTTAAAATCTCTGCCAGTGACAACTCATCACCCGCCAATAGTGTGGAATCACCGGTATTTTTATTGATCGTCGCCAACGCCACCCCGACACCCATTGCCAATATTCATGAAAACTTTACTGCTTATGACGGAAAGATCGAAACTGTCCGGGGCGTCGTGACTATCGGTAACGGTCTTTTGCAAAGCGGAAAAACATCGGTCTATATTCAGGATCAATCAGGGCGCGGTTTAAATCTGTACGACGTTGCAAATTATCCCGGTATCAATCGAGGCGATGAACTCTTAGTCGTCGGAACCGTTACCAAATACTTTACCACGGTTGAAATGACGGATTTTGTCTATAAAACTCTGGGAACCGGAAAGGAACTTCCCGCCGCCCGTACTGTAAGTATCGCGGAAGCAAATGACGCCGCCTGGGAAGGAACCCTGATTCAATTCAATGGGCTCATTTCGGAGAGCGCGACGGTGGGAGCCGGTCAAAATATCAAGGTCTGTAGCGGTTTGGATACGACGGTGGTCAGGATACCGACAACGACCGGGATAGATGTCGGTGCCTATCCCGTGGGAAGCGCTTTCTGGTTCATGGGCGTGGGGAGTAAATATTCGGCTACTTTTCAAACGATAGTCGCCTACGCGGTCGATATCTGGCCAGCGGTAGGGGTTACTCAAAATAAAAATTCATCGTATCAATTTGCTCTTGAGCACGCTTATCCGAATCCTTTCAATGCCGCAACTCAATTGACCTGGCATCTGAGCAGTGCCGGCAAATATGAAGTAGCGGTCTACAACATGGTGGGTCAAAAAGTGAAGGTCATTGCCAGCGGTTTTGGCAAGCCAGGACAATATCAAAAAACATGGCTGGCGGAGGGCTTTCCGACCGGCATTTATTTTGTGCAATTGACGACTGATAAACACCGGTTTACACAAAAATTGGTATTAGTTAAGTAATCTATGAAAACTCTATTTCGTCGTATCTGGGTCATTGTATTTCCCGCGCTTCTTTGGAGTAGTCCGGATCACATCATAATATCTGAAATCGTACTCCAGCCCAGTAATGGTGAATATCTTAAAATTTATAATCCGACGGATGATACCATTGACCTTGATCATTATTATCTGACGGATGCCACGGATACAGTGAACGGAAAGTACTACTATAACTTGCCCGCGGGTAACAATTTCTGGAGCAGTAGCGGGTCAGACTTTATCGCGAGATTTCCTGCTGTATCAATTCCCGCCAAAGGAGAACTGACGCTTGCTCTCAGTACCAAAACTAACTATTCTACTGTGTACGGCAGGCAACCCGACTACTCCGTCAAGGAAGATTTCCGTCCAGCGCTAACAGGGAGCGTCACCATTGGAGGAGCGACCTCATATCTGGATAATAATGCCGAAACTCTGGTACTTTTCTTCTGGGATGGTACCTCAGCAACAATACAGGATGTTGATTATTTAATCTGGGGAAGCCGGCTCTGCGCGATTTCCAAAACCGGAATTTCCGGCTATGTAAATGACACTCCCGTGAATTTGCAAAAGTATATGCCGACTCATGTTGATGGTCAGAAACTCCAGCGTATCGCTGACGAGGGCACCGAAACCACTACTGGTGGCAATGGCATTACCGGACACGATGAAACCAGCGAGAACCTGGATCAGACGTGGCACGCCGTGGAAACCAACACCCGTCCGAAAATTAGCAACATTAGTGTCAATCCGGCTGTTCCAGTTGTCGGCAACCAGGTGCAATTTAGCGCGGATGTGACCGACGACGGAGCCATCCATCAAGTCAATTTAATCTATCGCTTCCTTAGCACCCGCAGCGTAGTAGCAATGGCAAATTCGGGGGGCAATACCTATCAGGTGACTGTTGGTCCGTTTAATGCTCCCGATACATTATATTATTACATCAAAGCGGAAGATGCGACTGGGCTGAAAGATTCATCCAATTTTGCCGCAATTGTTATTCAGCCTCTACCGGAAGTATTGACCATCGCCGCCATTCGCTCTGACTGGAGTACCTGGAAGGGTGAAACGGTGACCTTGCGAGGCGTGGTGACAATCGGATCCAATATACTCAGAACGGATCGTACGAGCGCCTATTTTCAGGATTTTTCCGGTAAAGGATTGAACCTGTACGCCTCAGCTATTACCAATCTGAATCGCGGCGACTCAATCGAAGTCACCGGTACTCTGGATGAATATTTGGGAGTGCACGAACTGACCAATTTCCAAAATAGTTTTTCGGTGATTGCATCGCAGGTTCCGCTTAAAGTCTACAATGAAATATTAATCGCTGATCTGACCTCAGCGCCGGCGACCTACGAAGGTAGTTACCTGCAAATCAATGGCGTCGTCGCAGAACGTGCTGATAATACTGGTGGCGGAACTAATCTAACGGTCGAGGATATCAGCGGGCGGGTGACGGTGCGAATCTGGAACTCAACCAACGCACTTTTTAACAGTTTAGGTATTTTGGTCAATCCGAAATTAGATTCCCTGCTCCAGGTTGGCAATAAAATTACTGTACGTGGGATAGGTGGATTGTACAATAATGCCGCCCAGATACTGCTGGGATATGCCGACGAGGTTGAGGAATACATCGAAGGGGCACCTGGATCGGAAAAGACGATCGTGAAGGTCGCACCCTACCCGTTCGTTCCACAAATTGGAGAAGTCATCCGCTACACCTATGAATATCCCTCAAATAGCCGGGTCATCATGCGTGTTTATGATATAGATGGTCGGTTCATCACGACCCTGATTGACGAATATCATGCACTTTCATGGCATAAAGATGGTTACTGGGATGGACGCAATGAGCTGCATGAAATTGTCAAGCCGGGCATGTATTTGATGCACCTGGAAACGACCAACCGTACGACCGGCAAAACAATAACCAAAATCGCCCCGGTGGTTGTGGGAGTAAAGCTAAGATGACGATGGTTAAAAAATTTATACTCGCTTTGATTGTTGGTTTGCCCGTCTTGGTATGCAGTCAGGTATTCACTGAGCAAAACGCTCCGGCGCCGGTTATCGCCGGTGCGGCGGCGGCTGGAATTGCCACCAATCAGGATGCCTGGTCAGTCTTCTTTAATCCGGCGGGATTGACGCGCCTGGCAACGGCCGAAATCGCTACTGCTTTCTACAAACCCTATGGGCTTAATTACCTTTCCAATCAAATCACGGTGGTAGGAATACCGCTCCAGCGGTACGGTGCTATTGGGGTTGGATTCTTTCATAGCGGAGTTAGTTATAACGGAAACGATCTGACGAATGAAACCGCGATTAATTTCAGCCATGCCTTTTTCTTGCAAAAGGACATCCATTCCACTCTGGCTTTCGGTTACTCCGTAAATGTCTATCGATTGGAATATGGTGCCTCAGCCGGCATCAGCGGGGATGGTAGTGATGGCATAAATTTGGGATCGGCGACTACTATCGGTTGCGATCTCGGTTTACAAGCCAGTTTGCATCAGCGCACCTGGCTGGGAGTACTCGTGCGCAACCTGAATAGTCCGGAACTAGGTAGTGCGTTATCGAAGCAGAGTTTGCCAAAATCGCTTGCGATTGGTTTTGGGTATGAACCCTATGAAGGGCTGACTACCAATTTTATGGTTGTCCAGACTATGACCGGGAATCAAACCCAGTACCGGGGCGGTATTGTCTATCGCCTGGCTCCCTGGCTGACGTTACGCACGGGCGCTATGACCGAACCCAGCCGGATCAGCGGCGGATTCAGCATAGAAAAATGGGGTTTGTGTGTTGATTATGCCTATCTGAGCCATAACATTTTGCCCGCTACCCACCAATTCGGTTTCGGATATTCGCTCAGACGGAAAGAATGAGCTAGCCACATGCCGCAGACGCTTAAAAATATCATAACGTTCAGTGGAATCATTTTGCTCCTGATGGTCGGAGTATACGATCCCGTATATGCGCAGGACGCAGACAGGATTGATCTGAATACTGCTGAGGTTGCGGAGATCAATCGCCTGCCATTGTCAGCGGCGCAGGTCGCGGCGATTTTGGAATGGCGGGAATTCGTCGGCCCGTTCAACAATATTTACGATCTGCAAAAGGTACGGGGGATTGATTTCGATACCTTTCTGAAATTAAAACCATTGGTCTGTGTTACGCCGGTCTTTCTCGAGGAAAGTGTGCAACGCATCGAAGATAACTACTACAAAGTTGAGCAATGGATGAGCGACGAGGGCGCCAACGAAAATCTGGTTTCCAGCTGGATAGATCGGATGGCTGATCCCGTTAATGTCAACCGTCTTGGCTTCTATGATTTGCTGAATTTAGCAGGTGTGTCGCCGGTGGATGCCCTGGCGATTCGCAAACGCCAGCAGACGGGTTTGATTATTAATCGCCAGGACTTGCGCAACACTGATTTCCTGTCGTACTATGGATTTTCCAACTTAGAAGATTTCATCAGGTATGATGATCCCACGGAATCCCAGGAATTGGGAGGAAGTTTCGCTTCCGTAATAAAAAATATCACTCTGAGCCAGACTCCTACTGATGATGCCAGTTCCTATAGCGAATTTAAAGCGCGGGATTACCCGTTGGATACATTTCACCGTTTACGATTGCATTGGCGCTCCAGGTATCGGTTCGAGCTGTCCTATCTGCGTAACCTCGGTGAGCCGGCACTTTATTACCGCTCTGGTCAATTCAAAGTACCGGAGTTCAAAGCTTTTTTCGAAATCACCAATCAGAAAATCGGGCCGCTGAATATCCACGATTTGGTCGTCGGCGATTATACAGCGTCTTTCGGACAGGGCGTGGCCTTTGAAGCGACCGATTATTTCATTCCCCGCAAGTCGGGTATGGGTTGGCGGAAGCGTTACTCCGGCATCAGCGGAGACATTTCACGCAGTACCGAATATGCGTTGCGCGGCGTTGGAATTGAAGCTGGTCTGGGCAAGCTAATCGCCAGCGGTTTTTATTCGTTTAATCGCCGGGATGCAATTATCAATAAGGACAGTTCCTTTACTTCCCTGATCACAATGTATCCCCGTCTTGAGTATGGACTATATGACAGTATCCCAAATTCGCTGACCCGTTCGGTCGGGGAATTGCTGATCGGCGGTAATTTACGCTACGAGGTATTGCCGGGAACTTATCTAGGCACGACCATCTATCAGAGTCTGTACGAACGACGGTTAGATCCGCAGGTAGAAGAATCACTTCTGAATGCTTCAGGGACGGGAAAATATCTGACCCAAATCGGCAATACCGCCGATGCCGAAATCGCCGCCAGTTATCATTCTGACCTTAGCAGTCGGCTCTGGTCAGCCGCTCGCGCCGGACGTCGGGTGGTCGGTCTCGATTTTCTGTCGGTCATTAAGAATCTGGCGGTGCAGGGTGAGATCGCTCAGTTAGATGGCAACTTCGATCTCTGGAATGGTAAAAATGATCCAATTGCCTGGGTGCTGTCGGGATACTTACAATTCGACAATTTCAACTTCTTTTTACTGTACCGGGATTACGATCTGAATTTTGATAATCCTTATCAACGTTCTTTTAGCAATTATCAGCGATACAAGGGCTCGATTTTTGAAGACATTTTTTATCTGAAAGACCCGATTTTGGGGTATTTATATTCTGCGGCGCCGCAACCCCAGGCGGAGAAAGGTCTGTACTATTCTACCCGTTATCAGCTGCATCGTACTACGGTCGTGCAGGTGGAACAGGATATCTGGCAACGTGTCGCCGACAAGGCGCAATTCAACCGCTTGGTCCTGAACTTTGAGTATCGTCCGGTATTCAATTATCGTTTTCGCTTGCGGCAGAAATGGCAGACCCGCGACCGTCAAAACATTCTCAGCCCGGTGGCGTACCAGGCGAATGAAACCCGCTTGGAGGCCATTTTGCGCCTATCGGGTTTTGACCAGGTGCGGTTCCTCTACTCCTTCGGGTTTACGGAATTCACGCCCCGTCCACGACTGGTTTACAATGCTGAGACGGGCGGGGCTTCCCTTGTGGGCAATGCCGGTACGCCGAGCGATGCCTTAGGGGCGACTATTACGCATAATATCAACGAGCGCCTGAAAGTACTCGGTTCACTGGTTGTCTATCGTGGATTTCTGTGGAATTTTGAGGATACAGATTTTCGGGTATTCAGTACTGACACCCGCGCCTTTCACGGTTGGCTGGCGATTTTCAGCCGGTTATCACGGGATATGAGCGTGCGATTCAAATACAGTTTCGACTGGCATGCGCCGCGTACCAATCTCGTGGATGCCCGGTATGATCAGGGGCTTGTCCGTACCAATCCCCTCGCGAAATATGTCAGTACGCATAAGTTTTATTCCGACTTCAGAATTCAATTTGATTACAGGTTTTAAGATATGAGAAGAAAGTATGTTTGGGTCGTCGTCGTTGCTGCCACTTTTCAGGCTGGTTTGGCGCAAAGTTACTTTGATCCGCTCGGCATGAGCGCACCGGAAGGTCGGAGTGCTCGACAGGTCGGTTTGGGTTTCAATTCCAGCAGTGTCACGGGTACTCCTGCGGCGCTGGTTACCAATCCGGCTTTGATCGCTAATCCAGCGGAACGCTTAGTTGGCGAAGTCAGCATCGTAGGCTTATCAATCAAAGAGCGCCGTACGTTTCCCGTACTGGACAGCTTTGGCGATTATTTAGCCGATAACACGTATGTATCCAATGCCAACTGGTTTCCCTCCGCCGCCTGTGGGATGAGCGTTCATCCATTGAAAGCGTTCGCCCTGGCTTTCCAATATGAAAATATTGGCAATGAAAGGTTCAATTACGAGGAGGAAGTACGGGAAGCGCTGACCGGTGAATATAACCGCGATCCATTGGCTGGTTACCATCGCCTGCAACACAGCGGAGGTATCCGGAGCCTGTCAGCGGGTGGGGCATTTAACTACCAGGATCATTTCAGTCTGGGGTTCGCGATCACCGCCCTTTTAAAATCGGAAATCACCGAAAAATATGAGGTAGAGGTTTTACGACCGAGTAATAAACTGGCCAGCGATTCAAGCATCTCCTACCATAATCTCGCTCACAATCAGGGGGCTTACCGGCTGACCTGCGGTGTCCGACTCAATCCGCTAAAACATTTCAGTTTTGCACTCGCCTATTCGCTACCATACGAATTGAGCTTCAAGGATCGTTTGTTAATTTTTATTCAGGATTCCACCGAGCTGCTTCCGCAGCTGGCGGTAAATAATACCGGAAAAATCAAAAGCACGACTTATCAATATCCGGGTACCCTGCGTCTGGGATTGACTTATCGTCCGACCAACCTGATCCCGACTGTGTTTTATCTGGAAGGAGTCAATGAAAGATGGTCTGCTTGTGACGTCACGGAAAAGTGGGCTGAGGCCGGTTACACAGTCCAGGACAGCGTGCTCTTTAGCAGACCACTGGAGTTGAGGAACGTCTGGAAAATCAGCGCCGGAATTGAGCACCAGTTATTTTCCGGATTGGTACTGCGGTTTGGTTATTATCAGGATGTCAGTCCGGCCTCGGCTGACTTGAATCGCAATTGGTTTACTTTGGGATTGGGCACCGGGGGTGAGAAAATGCAAATCGATTTGGCGATGGCCTTCACCAACGGAGAGTACCGCTACGCCGATCTTTTTCCGGTTGCTGGCGAAGAACGGATTACGCGGGACACGGTCCGGGAGCATTTCCTTTATGGCAAAGTCGGTATCCGTTACGCTTTCTAAATTCTGCCTGATGGTCGGGGTGGTATCACTCGGGCTCGGCAGTTTATGTTACGCTCAAAGAGAGGTAAACTACCCACCGGATGAATTTTTAAAAGTCGTCACAATTTTCACCAATGACATTCATGGTGGAATTGATCGCAAGGAAGCGACTTTCATCAATCCCGATTTCCCACCCAAACTCGGCGGCGGTGCGATAGCCGGGCGATATATCATGCAAAAGCGGGCGGAAGCCGAAAAAAACGGTTGGGGCTTTTTACTGATTGACGCGGGAGATTTTTATCAGGGCACTCCTTTAGGGACGCTGACTGAGGGTGAAGCCATTATCGAATATATGAATACCGTCGGCTACGATGCCATTACTCTGGGCAACCATGACTTCGACCACGGTTGGCAAAATTTGGTGAAGTTGTCGAGTTTGGCGCGGTTTCCCTTCCTGGCCGCTAACCTCAAGCGCAAATCCACCGGTGAACTGGCGGAATTTGTCCAGCCCTACCTGATCAAAGAAGTGCAGGGCATAAAAATCGGGATTATCGGAACCACTCTCTCGTCAACACCATCAATGAGTTTTCCGGAGCACATTGCTGACCTTGAGTTCGAACCGGAAGCGCAGGCGTTATTGAAATCGGTACCGGAGTTACGTCGACAGGGAGTAAATACGATAATTGTTGAAACTCATGCCTGGCTTCCTTACGATCTCAAAGCCGGTTATCTCGAGATGCCCAAGAGGTTACAGCGGAGACGTGATGATTTTTCCGGTTTAAGTGCGCAGGAAATTGCACATGTCGTGCCCGGAATTGATGTCATGTTTTCGGGTCATTTGCATCGTGGTTTTTATCAACCCTGGTCTGATCCGGTGAATCATACCCTGGTTTTTCAAAATTATGCCAACGGCAGTAATCTGGGACATGTTAATCTGTACCTACATCGCCGAACCGGCACATTGGCGGGATATGATTTTGTCAGTGATCAGGGCGCTTTATTTACGCTATTCGAAGACGATTTTCTGCCTGACACTCAGCTCACCCGCCAGATTGAAGCTTTGGTAAAAAAGGCAGAAGCCGGTTTCGATGAAATTATTGGCGATACCAAAACCAACATTACCCGCAGTAGTGCGGGAGAGTCGCTCATGGGTAACCTCATAGTTGAATCCATGTTGGTCAACACCCGGGCTGACGTGGCGATTTCCAATCATGGTGGTCTACGCGGCGAAATCAAAGCCGGCCCGATCACACCCCGCGATATTTTCAACGTTATGCCATTTGGGAATCGTTTAGTGGTGATGAACGTTTCCGGAAAACTATTACGAGACCTTATTGAGGATCGCGTCTCCGGCAACAGTCGCGGGGTTCTGTTAGCCGGCGGGCGGGTAGTGATTGACCGCTCGCGTCCCGATCAACAACGCGTTGTGCAATTCGAAATTGGCGGGCGACCGGTAAACAACTCGCAGATTTATCGGCTGGTGGTGACCGATTATTTAGCTGAAGGAAATAGCGGTATGGGACGCCTGACTCAGGTACCGCTGGAGCAAATTAACAACACCGGAACGCTTCTCCGTCAGGCGATGATTGACTATGTCCGGGCGAATACTCCGTTGGCCCTGAAACTCGACGGTCGATGGAGCGAAATACGGTGAGAAGACTCTCGCAGGAGATATACAGCACTATAATGAGCCGGAGAATCAGGGTATTAATGATAGCAGTTACGATCACCTCGTCGCTGGTCTTTGCCCAGCGACGAATCGAGTATTTTCGATCCTACGACGATTTTATTAAAAACCGCAATACTCCGATCGCAGAACTGAAAACTCCGCCCTTTTTCCGCGCCACTTTTAACGGCGTAAAAGCCGAGGAATTATGGGAAATTGACAGCAGTGGTACAGTACGTAACCGCACGCTGTTTAAGTACAATCCACAGGGCAATCTGAGCGAGTTACTGACTTATAACGGCAAGAATCAGCTTACGGTTCGACGGAGCTATACGCCGGACAGTCTTCAATTACGGGTATTGCAAAAAGTGCAGGGTGTGGATTGGATCCCGCATAACGAGGCCTTTTACACTGAAACGTTGTACGACAGCCTTGTGCGCCCGATTATCCACCGTATATTCGCTTTTCAGGGGAACCTAGTCGGTGTTATCACCCAGGAATATGGTGACTTCGGCCAATTGGTCAGGGAGGCCTATTACGCAGGCGATCAGGCTAACCTACTGGAATATTCGGAATTTTCGTTTTCCGTTGCGGATTCCATCCAGGTCATCAAGCAGTATGACGGGCAGGGGAATCTGAAAAGTCATGTCAGACTGAAAATTTACAAATAAGCCTTAACGATTTGGATTTGACTCCACCATTAAGGGAATTTCAGTGTAATTATTTTCGATGATGCGTCTCAGTTTACGCACGAAACGCGCCAACGGAGCTCCGTCGATAATCGTATGGTCGCAATCGATAGTCAGGTTGAGGATCTCCCGGGTAACGACCTGATTATTTTCCAAGCTTAATTTCTGCCCGATTCCGCCTATGGTAATTCCTAAAGTATGACTGGGGGCACCCAAACCCCAACCTGTTCCAGTTCCGAACATGCCGACCGCAGTTACGCCTACCGTTCCGCGGTAGCGCTTGGTCAGCGCTGGTGAGCGATAAGCCAGCCGTAAAAGCCACCTGCGTAAGAAGCGGGGCAGAAGGATAAATTTATTAACGACACCCGTTTCCCATTTTGGTTGCGGATTCTGTTTAAAGTCTTCAATCTCCTGATGAATCTGACAGATTGATTTGTGGTTCGCGCCCCTAATTATCAACCCGAAAGGGAATTTTTCTTCCTCTCCCAATTCAATGTAGGTAATGATATCTACATCGTCGTAAATGATCAATTTCCCCCAGATCGTGCGTTGGGCGTGGAGAATTTTATTTTCATCGACGGCATACGCAATTGCCGTTAGCAGAAATGCCGTCAACGACGGAGTCATTCCACATTGCGAACGGCTGGCTTTCAGAAAAGCATGGACGCCAGAGATATCAACTTCAATCAGGGCACGGATTACGCGGTTACTTTTCGATAATCGCAGGACATCGGCCGCCAGCCGCCGGTATCGTGAAAAGCTGCGGATTACGTACTTTTTAACTTTTTCCTTACCCATCCTTTTCGGCCATCACAAGAAAATCGCTTATCCCAGTTTTCCCTAATAAAGTTTAGATAATTTGATCCAGTAATGCAAATCTCATGACCTGACATTGTTAAGGGGAAAATTTTACTCCAAGCAACCGGGATTTTGTTTTATATTACCTCGAAACAGGAGAACAAGCTAAATGTGGATTTTAAAACGAGGACCAAATTCAAAACTACTAATGACGTTGGCAATTTTCTGCGTCGGGATCATTATTTCCGTCGTCATAACGATTGAATTGTCCGGTTGTTTTATCCGACCCACTACGCCCGATTTTCCGCTACCGCTTCCACCGTCCTGCCAGCAACTGGTCGTTGTGGTAACTCCCACGTGGGAGAGCTGCAAGGGTACCCTCTACCGGTTTGATTACTCCGCCAGGTTCGCCGGTTGGTATCAGAATGGCCAGTCATGTCCAATCATTTTAGGACGCCATGGCATGGGATGGGGAAGGGGATTACATCAGATTTCGTCAGATAAAGAGCCGATTAAAACGGAAGGTGACGGTCGAAGCCCGGCGGGTGTCTTTCAACTCGGCAGTGCTTTTGGTTTCCCTCCGGTCAATACCATGCGGCACCTGCGCCTGCCCTATATTCGCGTTACGAATCAACTCGAATGTGTGGATGATCCCGAATCGCGCTATTACACGCGACTGCTTGAACGCAATCAGGTTGATTCAGTTGATTGGCAGAGTGCGGAAAACCTGAGCCAGGCCTCCCGCGCCTATTATCTGGGAGTCGTAATTGAACATAACACTGTCGCGACCCAGAAAAACGCAGGCAGTTGCGTTTTCCTCCACTGCTGGACTGCACCGGATGATGCGACACCGGGTTGTACGACTCTGGAGCGTAAAGATATGGAAATATTAGTGAACTGGTTAAATGCCGCTGCCGAACCGGTTTTAGTGCAACTGCCGCTTTCGGTTTACCGGACTTATCAGAAAGCCTGGAAATTGCCCGATTTGCCCGTGAATTGAGCATTGCGGGACAGCTCGGATGGGTAAAGCTTAAAGACGCCGATTAGCGCTTAAAAGCCTGGACGCGGACACTCAAGATTGTTTTGGCAAGTGTAGCGCTTTGCTGTTCAGTCAAATGGCGATCATCCGATTCGCTGAGTGACAGGATATCAGCACATAATTCGATTGGATAATAGCTTTCTTCAATTACTTTTACGTTGGCAAAACCCGCCGCGGCTATTGTTTTGAGGTATTCGTCCTTCAACATTGCTCCTGCAACACACCCAACATAGGCGGCTACAGAGTTGGCTATTGCGGTCGGTAGTGGCTGGGTTAGCACAATATCAGAAATCATAATCCGGCCGCCTGTTTTCAACACTCGGTAAGTTTCTCTGAACACGCTCTCCTTGTCCGGAGACAAATTGATAACACAATTGGAAATAATCACGTCGATGGAGGCGTCGGCGATGGGAAGGTGTTCGATTTCACCTAATCTGAATTCGATATTGGAAAACCCACTCTTTTCGACATTCCGGCGTGCTCTTTCTATCATCTGGGGTGTCATATCCACTCCGATGACCCGCCCGGTCAGTCCAACCTTTTGAGCCGCTAAAAAACAGTCAAATCCGGCCCCGGAACCGAGATCGAGGACTATTTCTCCTGCGCGGAGAGAAGCAATGGCAACCGGATTTCCACACCCCAAGCCGAGATTCGCTCCTTCTGGAACATTCTGCAGCTGATCGGAAGTGTATCCGATAATTTTACTGACTCCATCGGGTGTATTTGCAGGGCCACAGCAAGAAATTTGGTTGCAACCGCAGGAGGTTTGGCTGGCCGCAATTTTTCCATATTCAGTTTGAACTGTCTGTTTAATCTTCTCTTTTTTATCCATCTATGCACCTGCAATATTTGGCAGTGATTTTAATTCATTTTATTACCAATTACAATACACAATCACAGGAAATATGACAACCTACTGCATTCCGGTCAAGGCTTTTATGCTAATGGAAAAATGGTTACATTTAATTTGTGCAGGATCTTATTGCAGTTGTTGATGACGAACCAGATATTCTCAGGTTAATCAGTTTGCATCTGCGAAAAGCTGGTTACCAGGTCGTGGAACTCGATTCAGCCCACCGCCTCTGGTCATTGTTAACTGAAAAAAAGCCGACTTTGATCATTCTGGATTTAATGTTGCCCGATATGGATGGACTCGAGATATTTAAAAGATTGAAGCAAAATCCCGAGACAACCGCCCTGCCTGTCATCATGGTGACTGCCAAAGCCGATGAAGTTGACCGAATTTTAGGGTTGGAACTCGGCGCTGATGACTATATCACCAAACCTTTTTCACCGCGGGAGCTGGTGGCGCGAGTCAAAGTCGTATTGCGCCGGAGTCAGAACCGCCTACTCGAAGACCAGCTATCTCCAGTCGCGGGTCTGAAAATTGACCCGCGGAAATATACGGTGACCCTGGATGACGAACCGGTCGTGTTGACGACCACGGAGTTTAAAATCTTATTGATCTTAGCCCAAAATCCGGGTCAGGTGTTTTCGCGCCAAAAACTGCTCGACTACCTTTGGGGGCAGGAAAAAATCGTTATCAGCCGTACGATTGATGTGCATGTCAAGAATTTACGGGAAAAATTGGGACGCCATGGAGCGCTGATTAAAAACCTCCGTGGCGTCGGTTACAAATTGGCCTTATGAAGAAATCAATCATCCTGAAAATGTTCCAGGGTTTTATCCTGATTGTCGTCGGGTTGGTGGGATTCATATTATTTTTTTCATTCCAGACGATCCGGAGTTCGTATATCCGCACCATGGCGAATGATTTGGAAAGGATCAATCAGGTTACCTTACCGCTCCTGCAGCCGAGCATTTTTAAGAATACTTTGGACCATTTAAATGAGCAGGCAAAGCAAATCGCGCGGGGAGCTGGGGTACGCATAACGGTGGTTGATTCATCGGGAAAAGTCCTGGCTGATTCCGAAAAAGATCCCCGTTCGATGAATAACCACCGCTATCGTCCTGAAATCATTACTGCACTGACAGGCAAAACCGGTGTCGCAGTCCGGTTTAGCGGCACCGTCGAAAAAGGGTTCCTGTATGTCGCCACACCCTTGTACCGAGATCAAGTATTAGTCGCTGTTGTCAGAAGCAGTCTGTCTGTGCGGGAAATCCAAAATCTGCTAACGGCTTTAATCTGGCGGATATGTCTGATTGCCATAGCAGCCTTAGGATTAATGTGCGTAATTACCTGGCTATTTGCGCGGCGCCTCGGCAAACCACTCCAGCAGCTGGTAACTGCGACCCAGCGGGTGACTGACGGCGATTTCGACAGTAAAATCTATTTGACGACGCATGATGAATTCGAGCAACTCGCAGAAAACTTCAATCAGATGACGGCCGAGCTAAAAGGTCTTTTTCAGAATCTGCAGATCCAGCGTGATGAATTACAAACCATCATAAAATCAATTCAGGGCGGATTGGCAGTCGTCGCGGCTGATGGACGAATCAATTTGTTCAACGAACCATTTCGGCAGATGTGTCGCTGTGGAGCGCTCGAGAAACGCCACTATTGGGAGTTAGTGAGCGTCCCGCAGATAATTGAGCTGATTAAAAGAATATTGGCCGAAAAGACCAGTACAATCAGGGAAATCGAGATTGATGAAAAAACTTATATCGGCAGCATGACCTATCTTCCTACGACAGGGGAAGTCGTGCTAATCTTTTCTGATATTACCGAGCTGAAAAATATCCAGACTCTCAAAAAGGACTTTGTCGTTAATGTCTCGCATGAACTGCGCACTCCTCTTACCGCAATAAAAGGCTTCGTGGAAACTTTGAGGAACGATGCCACAGAATCAAATAGACAATATCTGGAAATCATTGCCCGTCATACCGAACGGTTGATCAACATTGTCAATGACCTGTTGCTATTAGCAGAAATTGAAGGTAAAAACGAGCTGGTGAAAGAAGCAGTCGATTTGGAGGAACTGGTCGGGGAAACGATCAAAATTTTCGAGGCACGCCTCAAGACGAAAAACCTCGCCGTCAGGATTGCAATTGAAGCCGAGGCCAGAGTGGTCGAGTTGGATTCATATAAATTTCAACAGGTGTTGGTCAACTTAATTGATAACGCCGTCAAATACACCGATAAGGGTACGCTGACTATTAGTGCTCGCCGCGAGGGACTTTTCACTATTATCACTGTCGAAGATACCGGCATGGGAATTCCAGCGCAACACCTGCCCCGCATTTTTGAACGCTTCTACGTGGTTGATAAATCCCGTTCGCGTCTGCTGGGAGGAACCGGTCTGGGCTTGGCAATTGCCAAACATATCGTACTGATGCACAACGGTCAGATTGAAGTTAGCAGCGCAGTCGGACACGGCACTTGCTTTACGATTCGTCTACCACGCTAATATTTTAATGGATATTATCTCAAGTAAAATCGGAGAAAAAACGACTTGAGGAACGATTAAAAGGCAGGGCTGGAAGCGGGATTAAAGACAACGCAATGAAAAATCCCAATTGGATTGCAGGATGCCCAATTCTTAACCAAATCTTTACAGTTTCTTCATTGGCACTTAATAATAAATGTCTAATAATGGGCTAGAGAATTAAGAAAATGGAAAATGAGAAACACAGAAAGGAAGATGATAACGATGAGACCAAAAGGTGTCTTTATGGTATTGACTGTACTCGCGTTGACAATATGTACGAGTTTCGCCGGGGAACTGGATTTGCTCGTTCAGGAACTCGTTGCCAGGGGAGTCATTGACACCGGTCGTGCGCAGGAGATCCTGACCCTGACCGAAGAAGAAATGCGCAAAGAATTAGTAAAGGGTGCCGTACCAATCCTGCCGGGCTGGGTACAAACCCTCGGACTTCGGGGTGATTTTCGCTTCCGCAATCAGTGGGAAAAGGCTGAGCACGATTCTTTAGCGCGTCTGCGCCAACGGGTGCGTTTTCGCCTCAACGGCGAAGCCAACGTATCCAAGGGCTTTAAAGTGGGATTCGGGTTGGCTACAGGTGGCAACGATCCCCGCTCGACTAACCAGACTTTGGACAATTCCTTCGAGACCAAGACCATCATGCTGGATTATGCCTATGGCGAGTACGAAGTCTATCGGAACGTTAAAATCCTTTTCGGGAAGTTTTATAATAATGTTGGTATCTGGTTGCCGACCGACTACATGTGGGATACTGATATCACTTTGGAGGGCATCGCAGGTTTGTTAAAGTTCAGACAATTGTTTCTGAATGCTGGTGTCTATTTTATGGATGAAAAGGGAAAAGTCAAGGATGTCATTCGCGACAATCCGCGCATGTTAGTATTTCAACCCGGATTCAGCTTGGGGCAGGAGGGTGCCTACAGTATTCGTTCCGGCGTGACCTACTATCAATTCAATCAAACCAAAGGAATGGCATTCGATCACGCTAAGTGGAGCAATTCCTTTTATTCAGTCGGGACGGACAAATATTTGGCGAATGGCTTCAATAATTTGGTGCTTGCTGCTGAAGCCGGCCTATACGACAAATTCCTACCTTACATTGGAATATTTGGGGAGTATAATGTCAACCTCGAAGCTCAGGCGGATACTGCTAATTCCGGGATGACCGCCGGCATTGTACTGGGTACGGAAAAAATCAAAGCTCCGGGGCAGTGGCAAGTTCGCTATCAGTATCGCCGGTTAGCCAAAGACGCCTGGTTGGATTTTTTACCGGACGCGGATACTTATGGCGGCAAGACCGATGTCCGGGGTAATGAAGTCAGCATTTTGTACGGATGGGCGAAAAATGTCGTACTCGGCATTGATTACTATAAAATCGAGAATTTGCAGGGCAAAATCGTACCTGAGACGATCTGGCAGTTCGATATCAACTTTAAATTCTAAGTTCTAGAAAGAGAAAATAATGAAAGCAACTCTAAGAATGCTTATCGTCAGCTTGATCATGGGTAACCTGCTTTTGGCTGGTGCAAGTGAAAAAATCCGAATGGAAGGTTCTACTACCGTCTTGCCCATCGCACAAATGACAGCTGAGGAATTCATGAATATCAATCCCGACATAAAGATTTCCGTACAAGGAGGCGGTTCGGGCGTTGGAATTGCCGCTCTGATGGCCGGAACCTGTGACATTGCCAATGCTTCACGGGCGATGAAAGACGCGGAAATCAAAACGGCAATCGCTAAAGGGATTGACCCGGTCGCGCATCTGGTAGCCATGGATGGCATCGCGATAATAGTACATCCATCAAATAAAATCAATAACCTGACCCGGGAGGCAATAAAAAAAATATACACCGGGAAAATATCCAATTGGAAGGAAGTCGGAGGTGCCGACCAGAAAATCGTGGTCTTATCACGCGATGTCGCCAGCGGTACGTATGAGGCTTTTAACAAATTGGCTTTGGACGAGCAGAAGGTGCGCAAGGACGCGTTGTTGAATGCATCCAATAAAACAATTGCGACTGCGATTGAAAAAACTCCGGGAGGTATTGGTTATGTAGGAATCGGTTACCTGTCCACCAGAGTCAAAAACATCACAGTGGACGGCGTCAAATGTACCCGCGAAAATGTGCTTTCAAGAAAATATCTCTACTCACGCCCGCTGTTTATGTATACGAATGGTAAACCGACCGGACAGGTCAAGCGCTATCTTGATTTTCTTTTAAGTAAAGCAGGGCAACAAATGGTTGACGAAGCCGGTTATGTCGGATTGAAATAAGTGTCTGTGGTAACAATGAGGAAAGCGCGCAGGGAACAGATTAGCAGGTCAATCTTTACCGGATTGGCATTTTCCTCATTACTCTTTCTGTTAGGTATAATTGTCATTTTATTCAAAGAAGGACTTCCGGTATTTCAGCAGGTATCCTTTTTTCGATTTGTCACCGGAGCTTTCTGGTATCCGATACAGGAGCCACCCGAATTTGGGATCTTGCCCCTCCTCTTGGGAACAGCCTGGGTGACCTTCGGAGCAATGTTGGTATGTATCCCTATCGGAATCGGAACGGCGCTGTATTTACATGAAATCGCCGGACCGCGTCAAAGAGCCTTGCTCAAACCGCTAATCGAGATCCTGGCCGGTATACCATCTATCGTCTATGGTTTCTTTGGAATGGTCATCGTGGCGCCTTTTCTGCAACAACTATTGAATATTCCAACCGGCCTGTGCGCTTTGACGGCGAGTCTGATCTTAGGGATCATGGCCGTGCCGACGGTAGGTAGTTTAGCAGAAGATGCCTTGAGGTTTGTACCCCGCAGTTATCGGGAGGCGTCTTACGCGCTGGGAGCCGATCGCTGGCAAACGATGGTCAGGGTAGTATTACCGGCGGCTGGTTCAGGCATTTCCACGGCGATTATTCTGGGAATGAGTCGGATCGTAGGAGAAACGATGACGGTACTGATGGTCGCCGGCGGAGCGGCGGTCATCCCAAAGGGATTTTTACAGCCGGTGCGACCAATGACTTCCACAATCGCGGCGGAGATGGGGGAGGCAGTCATGAACAGCCCGCATTACTATGCACTGTTTGCGATTGGGTTACTGCTCTTTTTAATCACTTTGATCATCAATTTAGTGGCAGAAATGATTGGACGTCGTTACCGCTTGCATCTTGGAGCCGGACGGTGATGAAGTCGAAACAGACCCAAAACCTGGGATTCGCCCTGCTCTATTTAGCCATGGGAATCACTCTAATCGCTTTAGGTGCTATTTTGGTCTTTATCATTGTCAATGGCATACAGGTCATCAACTGGGATTTCCTGACCCAGCCGCCCCGCAAGGCAATGACCCAGGGAGGTATTGCCCCAGCGTTGGTGGGAACTTTCTATTTGACATTAAGTGCAATCATATTTGCTTTGCCACTCGGTTTGGCGTGCGCGTTGTACTTAGTCGAGTACTCACCGCGCGGCGCCGTTGTCAGCCTCATCAGAATGAGTATCAATAATCTGGCTGGCGTGCCTTCCGTGGTATTTGGACTTTTTGGACTGACCGTTTTTGTAAAATATTGCGGTTTCGGGGTTTCGATCCTGTCCGGCGGATTGACTTTGGGAATCATGATTCTGCCGGGAATCATATCCGCGGCACAGGAAGCCTTAATGGCCGTACCTCAATCTCTGCGGGAAGCATCGCTCGCTCTGGGAGCTTCGCAATGGCAGACTATCCGCAAGATTGTGATTCCGACTGCCTTACCTGGAATCCTAACAGGAGTGATTTTAAGTGTGGGGCGTGCGGCAGGTGAAACCGCTCCGATAATGTTTACGGCGGCGACTTTTTATACGCGGGGATTTCCGGAATCTATCTTCGACGAAGTCATGGCTTTGCCTTACCATATTTATGCCTTGATGACCGAGGGAACCTTTCCGACGCGCCAGACGGCAATCGCTTACGGTTGCGCGCTGATCCTCGTTATCCTTGTGCTAGTAATTTCAGCGGCGGCGATAATCATCCGCCAGCGACAGAGGAACTATGAATTCGTCGGATGAAGTGCGGATAAAAGCAGTCGGCGTGCGATGTTATTATAGCGATAAACTTGCCGTAAAAGACGTCTCTCTCACTTTGTATAAAAATAAGGTCACCGCCATTATTGGACCTTCGGGATGCGGCAAGTCGACCTTTATTCGTCTGCTGAATCGCATGAATGATCTCATTCCGACTGTGCGGGTGGAAGGTAAAATCTTTTTGGATGATCAGGATATTTACGACCCCGCGACGGATGTGGTTGCGTTACGCCGCAAAGTCGGGATGGTCTTTCAGAAACCCAATCCGTTTCCAAAATCCATTTTTGAGAATCTCGCCTATGGCCTGAAAATTAACGACTTCAGTGACCGCCAATCAATCGAGGAAAGGGTAATTAAATCTCTCCAAGAGGCGGCACTTTGGAATGAAGTAAAGGATCGCCTCTCCGACAGTGCCCTGCGCCTTTCCGGAGGGCAGCAACAAAGACTCTGCATCGCCCGGTGTCTGGCAGTTGAGCCGGAAGTGATTCTGTTTGACGAACCGTGCGCCAGTTTGGATCCGATTTCGACCAAACACATCGAGGAATTAATCGTTCAGCTAAAATCCAAATACACCATCGTCATCGTGACACATAATATGCAGCAGGCGGCACGAGTCTCCGACTATACGGCCTTCATGTATATGGGAGAATTGATCGAATTTGGACGAACCGAGAAAATTTTCACAGTTCCGGATGATCAGCGTACCGAAGATTATATCACCGGAAAGTTTGGTTAAACGTCATGCCCGAATTTCAGGAGTAAAATATGTTGGAAGTCAAAATCAAAGAACTCAAACAGGATATCATCGAGTTTGCTACCCTGGTTGAAAATATGCTCGAAAAGAGCGTGCGTGGCTTATTGAAAAAAGATGCCCACATTCTGCACGAAGTCCTTGACGTGGATGAATCCCATGCCAATGCTTTTGATATTTTAATCGATGAAAAATGCATTAATACGGTCGCTCAGTTTCAACCGCGTGCCCGCGATTTGCGGACGATCCTGATGATTCTGAAGATGGGTAGCGACCTCGAACGTCTGGGCGACGGCGCCGTCAATATCTGCAAGAGCGCACTATTTTTAATCGAGCGTCCGCCGGTCAAGCCTCTGATCGACCTGCCGCGCCTGGCGGAAGCCGCGATAGCGATGTTAAAAGATAGTATCCTCGCCTTTATCAACGAGGATGGCATCAGTGCCAAGGAAATCTGTGCACGGGATACTTATGTAGATGAATTACGGGACAGAATCATCGCCGAACTCACGCAAATTATGATCAGGGATGCCACCACTGTCGAGCGTGCGCTCGAACTAATGGACATTACCCGCAAATTGGAACGGGCGGCAGACCTCTCGACCAACGTCTGCGAGGATGTGATCTTTATGGTGCAGGGCAAAGTCATTAAACACCACAAAGATGAATAATTGTATTTTTCCTGAGCCACGGGAAACGATCATAGCTGAGAAAAATGGCAACATTTGACAGCTAACCAATACTGTGACAAGGCTATTGTAATTCAAATAATTTCCCCGATTCTTGCGTCGGGGTAGTTCATTAAAACAGCGCTCATTATCAAAAGGAATTGCCCTAATTAATGCTCGAACGGGGTCTTTCGATTCTGAATGTGGCTATCGCATCCACGGTCAGCATCAGCGCGAGAATTAACAAAATCAGCGCAAGCGA
>Ga0209610_1000094_pt1 | contig 42349 bp, 27 predicted proteins | sample LakKivw275mmetaG_FD_184137 | JGI IMG/M metagenome (GOLD analysis project Ga0209610, IMG submission 184137) | Anoxic lake water microbial communities from Lake Kivu, Rwanda to study Microbial Dark Matter (Phase II) - Lake Kivu water 275m metaG... | ecosystem: Environmental > Aquatic > Freshwater...
AGATCATGGCAAACAGCGACAATGTGCTGCGGGGTGGCCTGACTCCCAAACATGTTGATCCCGACGAATTGCTGCGAGTTCTGAACTGGTCAGGTCATAAAGCCGATCCCCTGAGGGCAAAGAAACTTTCTGCCACCGAATATGTTTATCAGACTCCGGCCCTGGAATTTATCCTTTCAAGAATCCGGCATTCAACAAATAAAAAGACAGAATTGCAGCCTTCTCAAAGTCCCGAGATCCTGTTTTGTTACGAAGGCAGTTTCGAAGTGGAAAACTGCAGCCAGATCCTGTCTCTGGACAAGGGCCAATCCCTGTTTGTGCCTTATGAAGTTGAGGGCTATGCGGTTCAGGGCAAAGGCCTGATCTTCCGTGCCAGATGCAATGTCTGAAACACCTTTGCACATCGGTACTGGCAAAATACTATCCTGTCTGTAATAATTAAAAAAAAGAGATAAATTGATATCATGCTGAATCTGCTGTTGGCTGTGCTCTGTTCCGTCCTGATCGGCAACCTGCTGATGGTTTTCAACCGCAATCCCGATAGCGACATCAGATACATCTTTTTGGGCAATTACATCGTTGCAGCGCTGTTTAGTCTTATCATAGCCCTGCCGGGCAGGATCACTTTCAGCGGATTTGACATCTGGTTTGGTGTCTTAACCGGATTCCTATTCCTCGCCAACTTCGCCATCTATCAAAAGAACATTCTAACCAATGGCCTATCCCTGAGCGTCGGGACCATGCGGGTGGCAGTAATCATTCCCACCCTCATAGCCGTAGTCTGGTTCACAGAAAGAATGGGTTTGATGAATGTAGTCGGGATCTTGGTGATTTTATCAGCTTTCAGCATCGTCACGGATACCAAAAAACTGCACAATCTGTTTTGGCTGCTGCTTTTATTCATCATCAGCGGATTGACGGAATCCACTCTCAAGATCTACAGCGAACTCGGCAACTCCAACCAGAACCCTTTTCTGTTCATGATCTTTACCTCAGCCGGAGTTTTCACTCTGCTCTGGATCATTGCAGGACGTAGAAAACTGAATCTGCTGTCCCTGTCTTACGGATTCGCATTGGGTGTCCCCAATCAGCTAAGTTCCCTGTTTTTCCTCAAAGGGCTCAAAACCGTTCCCGCCACCGCAGCTTACCCGATTTATGCCTCCGGAGTGGTTCTGCTAAGCATATTAAGTGATATACTGATCTGGAGAAAAGTCTTTACCGTAAAGCAGAGAATCGCTTTGGGACTCCTGGTCTGCGGTGTGCTTCTGGTCAGTCTGAGCAGATAAAAAAACCGGGATAGATCTATCCCGGTTTAATTAAAGACTATTTTATCCTTTTTATGCTCAGTATATCTTTGATACTTTCATATCCATGGCCAGATAATAAGCAAAATCGTGCGGATAGATCTTGTCACTACTGACACCGATGTAATCTTTGCCAAACATGTCAAACAGGTGGGAACCTATGCTCAGTTCTGGTAATCTGCCCAAAAGATTTTCCCCGTCTGTCAAAAAAGCCAGTTGAACTGGAGCGCCATACTCGCCGTTAGAGGTAAAATCACCACCGCTGGAAATATACACATACACTCCCAGTTCGCCATTCAGCAGTTCTTTCAGTGTTTTCTGAGAAGGCTTCAACTGCAATGCCGCCTGCCCCAGCTTGGGAATGGAGTCATAGCTGCCTGAAGCGCAGCCTGTGTATGGAAGATTATACTTGGCGGCAACCTTTTTATCAGTGTAGCCTTTCAGGATCTTGCCGTTCTCGATTAGGGCAACCCTGTAATCTGGATTGACAGTGCCTTCCATATCAAAAAACGGCAACAGGCCATCATCGGGATTGTTGCTCTGCCAGATCGTCAGATCCTTATGGAACTTGTCCTTGCCCAGGTAAGATGTCAGAAGTGAACTCCCCGTCCCGATCTGTAAACCGTTCAGATCAGAATTGAGCTTGGCGAGTATTGCTCCGTCACAGGAAAAAACGACGGGCAAGGTTTTCTTTTCCGGCAGGTCAACTTTGGTCTTATAAGCTTTAAGGATTTTCAGGTAGCTGTCGATAAAGAGTTTGCGGTCATAGTCTCTGCCGGCATATCCATAATATCCGTCCATGATGTTGGCGGAGGATTTTTCCTTGAATACCAGGCCAATACCCAAAAAAGAATCCCGATACATCAAATCCAGTCCCTGCTCATTGCTGAGACTGCTTTCCACCTCATGCAAACTGATCTGGTGGGAAAGAATGAAATCCGGCTGCTCTTTCACGATTCCGTCGATGATCTCATTGGTTTCCAGGGTGAGATCGAAGTCAGCAGGCAGATTGATCTTTCTTTCGACCTTAACCTTATTCTCCTTACCGGGAGCGTAAGGATAGGAGATCTTCATCTTCAGCATCTCGTCTGCTTTCTTTTCCAGTTCCTTAAGGTCAACCTTACCCTGGGCACCGGCAACTCCGATGCAGTCTTTTTTATAGACCCGCAGGCCGGTGCTGGCAATGGTCTTGTTTCGAACTGAGTGCACCTGATTGTTGGATATGCTCAGAGTGGTTGACTTATCTGTTTGTGTATATATCTCTTTCATTCTATCCTCCTACCTTGCGTTCAGTTCACTGATCAGGACATACGGCCCGCCAAAGCTGACCGGCAAAGGATACTGCTCCATTTTACCGCAGCCGCCGACTGAGAAGGAAAACACTTCTGTTTTGTCAGACAGCGCTTCAATCTTGCCGAGCGTTTCAAAAACACTGCCCGTTACCACAGAAATTTCGACAGGATATGCAATCTTACCATTTTCAATGAAATAGGCAAAGGACGGTGCCAGCGTGAAAGTGGACATCCCGCTGCCATGCTTGATCTTATCGATGTAGATGCCTTGCCTGACTTGGGAGAATAATTCTTCTTTGGTATAAGTGCCGGGCTCAATGATCGTTGCTGTCATCCTTACAATTGGCTCGTAGTCAAAACTGATGGCGCGCGCATTACCTGTTGGCTCCTCATCCAATGAGACCGCAGTTTCTGTATTATGCAAACGACCCGTCAGTTTTCCCTGCCTGATCAGATAAGTTTTCTCAGGTGCTTTGCCTTCATCATCAAAAGCAATGTAACCAGAGCCGGGAAGATTGCCGTCATCATAGATGGAAAGCATATCCACGCCGACTTTTTTGCCAAGTTGCCATTCCTTTTTCATGTTTTCATCACCCAACATGAAATCCGCTTCGCTCTTATGCCCGAAACTTTCATGAGCAAAGACCCCTGCTACGACAGGCGAAAGGATAGTTTGGTACTTTCCCGGTTCGAGCGGTTTTGAGTTAAGCAGAAAATCTTCGGATTTGGCCAGAAATTCTGTTATCGCTTTTTCACTTAACTGAAGTTCCTCAAAATTGTCTGCACTGGCCTCGATCCTTTCCATAAAGGTCTTTTCAGCGTCTTTCATACTGATGTAGTATGCCAGGCCTGCCTGTTGCAGGTCAAACTCCACATCAGCGCCACACGAATTAAGTATGCGCTTCTTTATATGCCTGTCAACATAATAGTTCTGCCACATGGCAAGGCGGGAATGGTTCTTAAACAAGTGGAAAACAGATTCCGTTTTGGACAGTTTAGCAGAAACAGGAACTTTAGCTACGTTGTTAGATTGAAACTTCAGCTTTCTGGCTTTTTCTCTGGGCATTTTAATCACGATCGGGTTTTTTTTAATCTCAGGATTACAATTTGCCATTGCATAGAGTTTATCAAGTTCTGATTGTAAATCATCCAGATCAGTGGTTGCTGAGTAATACCATTTGCTGCCATCGTAAACACGGATGAAAGCGCCCTTCCTGATCCGGTTCACATAATTCTCGATTTCACCGTTAATGTAATGTAGTTGGGTGGAAACGATCTCTTCCATGCGCACATCCGCATAGTAGCCTGTTTTGAATTGTACCATATCTTCTCCTTTGCTGAGAGTTATCTGATTTCCTGATCCATAAAACCACAAGCTTCTACTTTGTCAAGCAAAGTTATTTGAGATGATTAGATTTGCCTCACTATTCTGACCTTAAAATAATAAGAGGGTTGGAGTTACCAATCCTCTTATTTTTCTGTGATCTGTTTTTCTCTTAAGTTTATCCTGCCAGCATGGCAAGGATATCATCCTCAGGATTAGTGGTTTGTTTCAGACCGAATGTATCGATAATGACTTTCGCCACATTGGGAGACAGGAATCCCGGTAGGGTGGGTCCCAGTTGCATGTTCTTGAATCCCAGATACAATAGCGCCAACAGAACTGCCACGGCTTTCTGTTCATACCAGGCGATGTCAAAGGAAAGCGGAAGCTTATTTACGTCATCCAGGCCAAAGGCTTCCTTGAGTTTGAGAGCGATCACTGCCAGAGAGTATGAATCGTTGCACTGGCCAGCATCCAGGACGCGCGGAATGCCGTTGATATCGCCCAATGGCAGCTTTATGTAGCGGTACTTGGCGCAGCCCGCTGTCAGGATAACAGTATCCTTGGGCAGCTTTTCCGCCACTTCGGTGAAGTATTTGCGGCTGGGCATGCGGCCGTCGCAGCCTGCCATCACGACAAAGCGTTTAATAGCACCGGATTTGACAGCATCGATGATCTTGTCTGCCATGCCCAGAACGGTGGCATGGTTGAATCCGCCAATGATCTCACCTGTTTCCAGTTCTTTGGGAGGCTGGCAGGTCTTGGCCAGATTGATGATTCCGGAGAAGTCTTTTTCTTTACCGGGTTCGCGGTCCGGAATGTGTATTGCACCCGGATAACCTGTCATGCCTGTCGTGAAGAAGCGGTTCAGATAGGTTTGTTCTTTTCTGAGAGGAACGATGCAGTTAGTTGTCATCAGGATGGGGCCGTTGAAGTTTTCAAAGTCCTCCAATTGATGCCACCAGGAACTGCCATAGTTGCCGGCAAAGTGCTTATATTTTTTGAAGGCGGGATAGTAATTGGCTGGCAACATTTCACTGTGAGTGTAAATGTCCACTCCACTCCCTTCCGACTGCTTGAGCAATTCCTCAAAGTCTTTGAGGTCATGTCCGCTGACCAGGATGCCAGGATTGTTACGGACTCCCAGACTGACCCTCGTCGGTTCAGGCGTGCCGTAGGTTTCGGTATTGGCCTTGTCCAGCAAAGCCATGACCTTGACGGCGTGCTCTCCTGTTTTCAGAACCAAACCAACCAGTTCATCTGCAGACTTTTTGTCATCCAAAGTGGCAGCCAGGCCTTCCATTACGAACTTATTGACATCATCATCGCTGTAACCCAGCATGGCAGCATGGTCACCGTAAGCGCTGATGCCTTTGATGCCGTAAATGATGGTCTCTCTCAGGGAACGGATATCTTCGTTTTCAGTCCTTAGAACGCCGACCTTGTCACCGAATTCCTGATACTGGTCAGGAGTGACGTGGAAGGTGACAGCTTCAGGGATAACGAATTCACAGTCTTTTCCGGTTTTGTCTTTGCAGGCAGCTTTCAGTTCTGCCAGGCGTTTGTCACGGAGGGGCAGAGTTTCTGAGATAACTGCTTCGATCGCCTGTTCGTCCCAGTTGGCGTTAGTGATGGTTCTGAACAAGCCCTGCATGACAAACAAACTGTCTTCGGGGTGATAAATGCCAAAGCGGTTCAACTCCTCACTCACCCAGGCAAGCCCTTTCAGAGCGTAGATCGACAAATCCATCAAATGACACAGGGTATCCTTCTTTCCGCAGACGCCCTGCATGGTGCAGCCAAGGTTGCGTGCCGTTTCCTGGCACTGATAGCAAAACATGCTCATAGTAGTTCTCCTTTTGATTTTATGGTTTGGGTAATTTCATAACTAATAATCTGACAGTCTGTTCCGTAGGATTGGAAATCCCGTGCGGAATGTCCTGGGGGCTTTCTATCACTGTCCCGGCCGGACATGTCTGCTTGTCCTCACCGATTTCAATAACAGGTTCACCTTCCAAAATATACATGGCAACATTTACCGGCGTGATGTGTGCAGGCAGCACCGCTCCCGGATTCAGCGTCATGTGAATGATCTGTCCCTCCGGCATATCATAAATCCGCCGTCCAGTAACGCCATTCTTGTCATAGATCGGCTCAATGTCTTTCCAGAAACGGGTAATCATAATATCTCCCCCTGCAGTGAAATGACTGTTAACTTGACCATATGGACCTTGCCTGCTTTTTCCAAAGCTTTCTGAATGATCAGTTCCGTTCCGCCGCAGCAGGGCACTTCCATTCTGACGATGCTGATGGATTTGATGTTGTGCAGCCGGAAGATCTCTGCCAGTTTATCGATGTAGCGGTCTATGTCCTTATCCAGTTTGGGGCAGAGCGTAATGACGATCTTGCCTTTCAGGAACCGGCGATGAAAATCTCCATAGGAATAAGGAACGCAGTCTGCCGAGATCAGCAGGTCCGCATTATCAAAGTATTCGGCATTGGGATTGATGAGATGAAGCTGGACCGGCCATTGCCTCAGCTCGGATGCGATCTTTCCAGTCGCAGTCTGCTCTACAGCAGCTGCCTGTTTATCAAAAGCTTTTACGATCCCGCCGGCGCAACCGCAGGCAACATCTCCTTCCTTACATGAATAATCAGGAACTTCCATTCCCTTTTCCTGCAGGAAAGCTATGGCTTGAGACAGCAGGAGATTTTCTCCGTGGTCTGCCAGATGCTTCAGATGTGCCTTGATGGTGTTGGTGCCCTGTTTGACAATGTTTTCCATGACCCGGCGCTCGTCATAGGGTTCGGCTTCCCGTTCTTCGATCGTGATGGCGCCTTCGGGACAGGTTCCGATGCAGGCTCCCAGCCCGTCGCAAAACAGGTCGCTGATCAGTCTCGCCTTGTTGTCAATGATCTGCAAAGCTCCTTCCGGACAGCCCGGAATGCAGTTTCCGCAACCCGTGCACTTCGCTTCGTCAATGGTGATGATCTGTCTCTTCATTTTTTATCCTCTGTAATTAGTTTTTCTATTGTCTGCCAAAGCTTTTCACCTTCCTGCTGCAGGTCGAATTTTGCTCTGCAAAGCTGCCATTGCGTGACCAGCAGGCGCATGGATCCCACAATTATACGGAAGAGTTGGATGGCTTCCAGGTCTGTTCTGATCTGGTGTTTTTTCTGAGCGGCCTGAATTGATTTGATGAGCTGGTCCCTGTGAATGTGCATGATGGTCAGGTTGTGTTCCGCCAGGGAGCGGTCGTTCTCAAAGATCTCCTCGGAAAACATCACGCGCGCCAGGTCAGGATTTTCTATGAACAGTTTATAACGGTTCAAGACAAAGGCTTTTACCTGCTGCAGCGGATCTTTGATCTCGCTGTGAATGCTGCCCATGGCCTGATGTGCCAGACTTTGGAAGTATTCCAGGATCTTGTGGATGAGGTCGGTCTTGCTCTCAAAATGGCGGTAGAGAGCAGCTTCGGAAACTCCCACGACTTCCGCCAGACGCTTGGTTGTCAGTTCCTGATAGCCCTGCCTGGCGATGATATTGATCGCCGCATTGATGATATCCTGTTGCCTGGCTGTAAGTTCCATCTTTCCATTCTTTATGTATGTAAGTATTCACTAACTAATCTAACCGATTTTTTTCTCCCGGCAAATGGAAAAATGAACTTTTTTGAGAAAAATGTCTGAGAATTTATCTAAGTGGTGATTATATCCTTTTATGAAAGGAGCTTTCTTGGTTGTGCGACAAACATAATATTGGTTGATAGATTTGCCGGCAGCCACTGATAAGGCAGATTATTCTGGTTCAGGATGGTAAAATCCTGATTCAGCAGGTATCTGTAAAACCGCCAGTCAAAACCTTTATGTCCCGGATACTCTCTTTCACTGCCGTGAGGGGAAACCTTATGCAGTCTGCACAGGGCGGCGTTCAGGGTTTCTTTGAAAGTGTATTCCCGATACCTTCCATAGTGCAGGATCATTGATCCGAGGTTTTTGATCAGAATTGTGCAGCCGAGCTCGACCGGAACGCTGCTCAGGAAATATGAGCACCGGAGCCGGTTTCTAATATAACCGAGAGCTGCAGAAACATCGCGTGCCTGAATATGCTCAAATGTCTCCAATGCTATGACTACATCATAATCAGCTTCCAGGCGGCTTTGCAACTCGCTGTCCAGGATGGAGCCCCCGAGCAGGCGGCAGTTTTTGAATTTTCCAAGTCTCCCGTTCGCTTCGATGTAGAAGTCTTCAAGCAGCTCAACTCCCGTATAATCTATCTTCAGACAGTCATTTAACTCTTCGAACAGCCGGCCGTACCCGACCCCGATCTCCAGTATCCTGACGGTTTTTCTGCCGTAATGATCTCGCAGCCAATTCTTTACAAAGCCGTATCTGCGGCTGTGCAGAAACCTGTTGATCCGGTTGGCGTTCTCGTTTTTCTCGTGCTGCAGCATGATCCTCCCACCTCGTTCCAAGCTTTTACCTGTCTATCATGGAGACGATTTATGTCAATTCAAATCCATACTTTTTCCCTGCTTCTTCTCTAAATGCAAGTCGTAATCCTGTCGGGCTCCTGTCGGGATCCAGTCGGATTAAACCCGACTGGATTATGACAGGTATATGACTGGATTACGAGTAAGTTAAAGACAACTTAAAGGGATGATGAAAATCGGGCCTGGGAAAAAAGCGGGCGGAAAAGAAAGCTTGACGAAAAGATAAAAGCGGAATTTTAGAGTAAATATGAAATATTTTACGGGAAAACAAAACCTCATACTGTATAACAAACATATTACATAACAAGGGAGCAAGCATGGCAGAGAAAATTTTGGCAATCACCCTGTTAATGATCCTGGCCGCGGGTCTGAGCGCAGCTAACGGCAAATCCTTCAATTATGACAAGGCCTGGACCGAGATCGAGCAACTGTGGTCAGACCGCTTACCCAAATCCGCTCTGGAAAAAGTGGATTCCGTTTATATCAAAGCTGTTTTGGAAAACAAGACTGACCAGCAGATCAAAGCCCTGATCTATCACCTGAGGACCACGCAATATGTGGAGGAATTCTCCTCCCAGAAAGCCATCGTGAAGGTGCAGTCCATCCTCAAAACCGCGTCCTTCCCTGCTTCCGCCATCCTCCACAGCATGCTGGCACAGCTCTATTGGAGTTACTATCAAAACAACCGCTGGCAATATTCAGAGCGATCTGAAACCATTGATTTCAAGCAGGATGACATCGCCACCTGGGACCTGAAAACGATCGCCAAGTCGACCATTGCCGAATACAAACTTTCTCTGCAGAATCCTGAAGGCCTGCAAAGCTACCCGCTCAGCAACTATCCCGCCATTCTGATCGAGGGTTATGAGGACTTTTACACTCCGAACAAATCCATTGCTACAAGGGCTTTGCGCCCCACCCTGTATGATTTCCTGGCGCACCGCGCTCTGGATTTTTACCTCAATGACGAATCGGGGCTCAGCCTGCCCTTTGAAGAATTCAAAGTTACCGATTCCAAATACTTCCAGCCCCCTGCCAGTTTTGTTTTACTGGACATCTCCACTCCGGATTCGCTGTCGCTTAAGTATCAGGCGTTCAAGCTCTATCAGGACCTCATCCGCTTTCATATCAATGATTCTAACCCATCTGCCCTGGTGGATGTCAATCTGGACAGGCTGTGGTTTGCCTATCAGAATAGCGAACTGGAAAACCCTGAACAGATGTATAAAAACGCCCTGCGCCTGGAAGAGGTCAGATACCGGGACCACGAAGTCTTCGCACAGATCCGCGCCAGACTGGCAAGACTCTACCATCAACTGGCCTCGCGCTACAAACCGGAGCTCTCAGAAGACTACCGCTGGCATTACAAAGACGCTCTGGAACTGTGCCAGGAAGCCATAGAAAGATATCCGGAAAGCTATGGAGGGCAGATCTGCGCCGCTCTGAAAAACGAAATCACCAGCCCTTCAGTCAATATCACCGCCGAGAGAGTCAACGCTCCCAACACACCGTTCAAAGCTTTACTCAGCGCTAAAAACATCTCGCAGATTCAGTTCAGGATCTACCGCATCCCTTATCATTCAATCAAAGACGGGGATTATGATTATTACAGAGTCTGGAGTTCCAGCAACTACAAACGCCTGCGCGAACTGATGAAAAATAAACCCAACTGGTCAGACACCATCATCATAGAAAACGAAGGCGACTACCGCAATCACTCATATGAATTCGCCCTGCCCGCCCTGCCCATGGGCAATTACATCCTGATCGCCTCGGATGACTTTGACAATCCTGACCAGAACCGCCATGCCGGTTACAGCTTATTCAATATCAGCAACCTGTCTTATCTGATGAAAAGTGGATCGTCAGGCACCTTGCTTGTGGCGGACAGATTCAGCGGCGCTCCCGTCAAGGGCGCAACCATCAAGGTTTTCAACCGGACCTATGACGAAAAAATACGCAAAACCGTCTTCCAGCTTGGCTGGACCGGCAAAACCAATACTTCAGGCCAGGTGAAAATGCCGCGTCCTGATCAGTACTACAGCTCCAGGATCCTGATCACCAGCGGTGCGGACAGCCTGATCATCGATAATTATTATTACCAGGGAGATTACAGATATGACGAAAGGATCGCGCCGCGCTGCCTGATGTTCACGGACCGCGCCATCTACAGGCCGGGCCAGACCATTTACCTGAAAGGCGTTTACTATGAAACAGACAGCGTCAAGCATAACAAGCTGCTGTTCAACAAGGACCTGGAAGTCACTTTTTATGATGTCAACTATCAGGTCATAACCAAACAGACAGTCAGGAGCAACGACTATGGCACTTTCAATACGACATTTACTGCACCGCAGGGTGTCCTGACGGGACAGATGCAAATCGTTGCCGCTAATGCCGGCTCCGTCAGCATCAGGGTTGAAGAATACAAACGCCCCAGATTTGAAGTCAAGCTGGATCAGCCCTCCGAGACCTTTAAACTGGACCAGTATGTGACCGTGAAAGGCAAGGCAATTGCCTATGCCGGTTTCCCCATAGACAATGCAGAACTGAAATTCCGCATCACCCGCCAGCCGAAATATCCTTTCTGGTTCTGGTGGTGGGGACCCTATCCAACCACACCTGCCAAAGAGATCGCCCACGGCACTGCTGTCACTGATGCCAAAGGAGAATTCACTCTGACCTTTCTGGCGGCTGGCGATAAATACATTAATCAGTATGGCAGCCCCTATTTCAACTTTTTGATCAGCGTCGATGTCACAGACCTCAGCGGCGAGACCAGAAGCGGTTCTCTGAACCTGCCCATCGGTGCAAAGGAACTTATCCTCAATCCCATATTGGCTGAAAAGATCGACCTGACTGCCAAAGAACTGACCATTCCCGTCCAAACAACTAATCTTAGTAATCAGCCCATCGCGGTCAGCGGAACCGTTACAATTTCACGGTTGCAGACCCCTGACCACATTCAGAAAAAGAGGTTGTGGGCTGCTCCGGACAGAACTCTGCTGGACAGAAAAGAATTCCTCAGACTCTTTCCCAATGACATCTATGCCAATGAAGACAAGATCACAAGCTGGAAGGTTCTGAACAAGGTGTTTGAAGCACAGTTCAGCACTCCGGATACGGACTCCGTCCTGATCAAAAATCTGGATAAATGGGAGCAGGGAGTTTATGTTCTGGAAGCATTTGCGTCCTACAAACAGCAGGAAGTCAAAACCACTCGCTACTTCACGGTTTATAGCTCCAAAGGCAAACAGCTTCCCTATCCTCTGGCAGAGTGGTTTATCCCGATTAAGGTAATCTGCGAGCCGGGCGAAATGGCTTCCGTGCTGATCGGAAGCAGCTATGACAACGTCTCCGTGCTGTATGAAATTGAAAAGAACAACAAGATCGTGGACAGCCTGCGCTTCACTCTCAACAAAGAGCAGAGGATGTTCACACTTCCCGTCAAAGAAGCAGACCGAGGCAGCTTTTATCTTCATTTCACCTTCATCAGGGACGGCAGACTTTATGCTTACAATCAGGAAATCACGGTGCCCTGGACCAATAAGCGCATCGACTTTGAATACATGACCTTCCGTGACAAGCTGCTGCCCGGCCAGCAGGAGGAATGGCGCCTCAAACTGAAAGACCACACTGGCGGCAAGGTCACGGCAGAGCTTCTGGCCTCCATGTATGACGCCTCGCTGGACGCCTTCGCTGCCAGTTATTGGACTGCCGATGTTTATAACAAAGTGCGCTCCTCGCACGGTTGGAATAACTATCAATTCAGTGCAAGCACGGGTCTGAATCTGTATCAATATTACTATGCAAAATATCAATATCCCCAGCGCACCTACGATGCCCTGAACTGGTTTGATTACAACATCTCGCGCTACTACGGCAGAAAAGGCATTGTCATATCAGACAATCTGGCATATGAAGAAACTCTCTCTCCGTCAATGATGAAAATGAGTGCCGGCTCCGCCAGAGCTACTGCACAAACCGGAGTTGATATGATTGGAGGAGAATTGCATAACGGGGGTAGCATGGCTGAAGCCGACGGCATAGGTTCCGGTGAAGAAGAAGCACCCACTGAAGACCTATCCGGAGTGCAGGCGCGTACCAATTTTGCCGAAACTGCTTTCTTCTATCCTGAACTCAGGACTGATGAAAACAGCGAGGTCAGCTTTATCTTCACAGTGCCGGAAGCCCTTACCAAATGGAAATTCAGGGCACTTGCCCTGACCAAGGATCTGCAGATCGGCACCACGGAAAACAACACCGTCACCCAGAAACCTTTGATGGTGCTGCCCAATACGCCTCGCTTTTTCAGGGAAGGCGACTCCATCACTTTCACCGCTAAGATAACGTCTTTGGATGAAACAGACCAGTCAGGGCACTGCCAGCTTTTCCTGTTTGACGCCATCAGCATGGAACCGGTGGACAGCGCTTTCAACCTAACCCAAGCGCAGCAGCCGTTCTCCGTTAAAAAAGGCGAAAGCACCGTCCTGAGCTGGGATCTGACCATTCCGTTCGGCGTCAGCGCTGTTACCTACAGAGTGGTGGCGCAGGCGGGAGATTTTTCCGATGGCGAGGAAAGCACGCTGCCCATCCTGACCAACAGGATGCTGGTAACGGAAAGTCTGCCATTGCCCGTCAGGGGAAACTCGACCAGGTCTTTCGTCTTTTCCAAGCTTCAGGAAAGCGGAAATTCCACCACGCTCAAGCATCACAAACTTACTTTGGAATACACCTCCAACCCTGCCTGGTATGCGGTTCAGGCTCTGCCCTACATGATGGAATACCCGCATGAATGCAACGAGCAGATCTTCAGCCGCTTTTACGCAAACAGCCTGGCATCCCATATAGCCAATGCCAATCCCCGCATCAAGAGAGTGTTCGAGTCCTGGAAAAACACTCCCAATTCCTCTGCCCTGCTCTCTAACCTGGAAAAGAACCAGGAGCTCAAATCCGTTCTGTTGCAGGAAACGCCCTGGGTGCTGGATGCCCAGAACGAGTCACAGAGCAAGCAGCGGATCGGCCTGCTGTTTGACCTGAACAATATGGCAAACCAGTTCAACTCCGCCCTGTCCAAACTGCAGAAGAATCAGAACCCAAGCGGCGGCTGGCCCTGGTTTGCCGGCATGCCGGATTCCTGGTGGGTCACGCAATACATAGTGGAAGGTTTTGGACACCTGGACAAGCTTGGCGTCACAGCGATCAGACAGGACCGCCGGGTCTGGGAAATGGTTCAGAATGCCATATTTTACATAGACCGCAAGATCCTGGAAGATTATGAAAACATAAAAAGATGGGGACATCTGAATGACGATAACCTGGGCTACATGGAAATGCATTATCTGTATGCCCGCTCGTTCTTTAAGGATATCCGCATCCCTGATGATTCGAAAGTCGCAGTGGATTATTTCAAAGGGCAGGCAGACAAGTATTGGGTGAGTAAAGACCTGTACGGACAAGGTCTGATCGCTCTTGCCCTGTACCGTGACGATAAAAAAGTCACCCCCGGCAAGATCATAGCCTCTTTGCGCGAACGCGCCCTGCATGACGAAGAACTGGGTATGTGGTGGAAAAACGATAACTGGGGCTGGTTCTGGTATCAGGCTCCGATCGAGACGCAGTCTCTGCTGATCGAAGCTTTCAACGATATTGCCAAAGACACGGACTCAGTGGATGAGTTGCGCACCTGGCTGCTCAAACAAAAACAGACCACCAACTGGAAAACCACCAAAGCCACTGCGGAAGCGTGCTATGCTTTACTGCTCTCAGGCACGGAATGGCTGGATACAGAGCAACTGGCAGAGATCATTGTCGGCGGCAAGATCATCGATCCGACGCAGCTTGACGACGTTAAGGTGGAAGCCGGAACCGGCTATTTCAAAACTTCCTGGCAGCGTGATGAGATCAAACCCGAAATGGCAAACGTCACTGTCATAAACCCGAATCGCGTTTCCGCCTGGGGTTCGCTCTACTGGCAGTATTTTGAGAATCTGGATAAGATCACCCCGGCGCAGACACCTTTGAAACTGAACAAAAAGCTTTTCATAGAGCGCATCACGGACACGGGCAAGGTGATCGAACCTATCAGCGCCAACGCTCAACTCGCTGTCGGCGACAAGATCATTGTCAGAATTGAGCTGAGGACGGATCGCGACATGGAATACGTGCACATGAAAGATATGCGCAGCGCTGGATTTGAGCCCATCAACGTGCTGTCCAGATACAAGTGGCAGGACGGACTCGGCTATTATGAAGCAACCGGAGACGCCGCCACCAATTTCTTCATCGAGTATCTGCGCAAGGGGACTTATGTGTTTGAATACCCTCTGCGCGTCACCAACAAAGGTGATTTCTCCAACGGCATCACCTCCATCCAATGCATGTATGCGCCTGAGTTTTCCGCTCATTCGGAAGGCATCAGAGTCATAGTTAAATAGCATCGTCTCTTTGATCCACGCGGGGTCCACGCAGGGTCCACACGGGCTGAGCCAGCGAGGAGGCTGCGTGGATATTATGGCTGATAAAGGTTTCAGCACTCAAATAGCTGATCAGATAAGGAATTTCTGGAATCAGCGATTTGGGGTTGACATCAGGACGAGGTGCAGGAAAGAAGTGTCCTAATTGTATAGAATACAAGAGAAAATGGTTATGGAAAAGAAAAAGATACTGCTCTGCGTGACGGGAGGCATCGCTGCCTACAAAGTGATAGATTTGGCGAGCCGGCTTACCAAAAAAGGGTTTGCCGTGAGGACGGTTCTGACCAGAAACGCTCAGGAGTTTGTGAGCGCTCTCAATTTTGCAGCAATCACAAATGAATCCGTGCAGACAGAGCTGTTTGGTGATAAGGACCCCATCCCCCATATCCATCTGGCAGACTGGGCTGACCTCATCGTGGTAGCTCCCGCCACAGCCAACATGATGGCAAAAGCAGTGCACGGCATTGCGGATGATTTAATGTCTTCAATTCTATTGGCTCACACCCAACCTGTTTTATGGGTGCCGGCCATGAATGTCCATATGTATGAGCATCCAACCACACAGGATAACATAAAGCAGCTACTGAACAGGGGGAATCATGTGCTCGAGCCGTCCACTGGCATGCTGGCCTGCGGTTATGAAGGCAAGGGTAAATTTCCACCCGCTGAAGAAATCCTTTATGCCATCAGAACCTATCTGAATTATCAGCAGGATCTCAAAGGAAAAAAGGTTTTGATCACAGCCGGCGGAACTGCTGAAAGCATTGACCCGATGCGCACCATCTCAAACCGCTCTTCCGGAAAAATGGGCCTGGCTTTGGCCAGAGCTGCCGCTCTGCGCGGCGCTGAAGTATCGCTGGTCTATGGCAATGTTTCTGTAACCATTCCGTATTATCTGAAAGAAGCGATTCAAACAGAATCGGTGTCAGAGATGAAGAAAGCTGTGGATAAGTTGGCAGCTAAAATGGACATCATAATCATGGCTGCGGCTGTTTCTGATTTCACGCCGGTAAAAGCTAATCAAAATAAGATTAAGAAATCTACCAAACTTACGCTGGAACTGGCTCAGACGCCTGACATCCTGGCTGACCTTGGCAGGAAAAAGAAGCCGGGTCAGAGACTGATCGGCTTTGCCGCTGAAACAGAAAACCTGACGGAGAATGCCAAAACCAAGTTGGTCCAGAAAAAACTCGACCTGATCGTTGCCAACCTGCTTTCCGTAAGCGGCAAGGATGATACCGAGATCACTCTGCTGACAAAGAAATCGTCACTTAAACTGAAAGCGGATAAATTCACCGCTGCTCACTTCATCCTGGACAAGATAAAGGGGTTATGAGACTTCCTGATACAATTCTGATCACCGGCGCGAACGGACAATCTGCTGTTAAGATAGCACGTGATTTGCTGCTGCAGGGCTGTAAATTGTTGCTACTGGCTCATAACAGAACCGACAGAATTGACCGGATCATGTCTGAATTTCCTGATCAATGCTGGCTGGAGAAATGTAACCTGAGCAGCTTTGATAAAACAAAACAGGCTGTCTCAGAATTGGAAAAGCGGTCAGGGCTGGTTCCGAACGGTTTGATCCATACCGCTGCCTTGCGCAGCTATGATGCCAAAGCTTTGGCGGAAAGCGACCCTGCCATCTGGACAGAGATCATCAGCCAAAACATTTCCATGGCATATAATGTGCTCAGAAGTGTCCTGCCGAAGCTGCAGCAAAAGAAACAGGGCAAGATCGTCCTGTTCGGTTCCAATGTGACCCGCACCGGACTGCCCTACGGCACATCATATGCAGCTTCCAAAGCGGCTTTGGCCAATCTGGCCAGAAGCCTGGCCTGGGAGCTTGCCGTTGACAACATACAAGTCAATGTAATATCTCCGGCTCCGCTCGATACCAGGCTGGAGGAAGATTACAAGGGCGATTACCTCGCTTTCAGAAAAGAATATTTCGAGGCATATAAAAAATCTCATCCGGCTCACAGGTTAGTCAGTCTGGATGATGTGTCCAAAATTGTGATTTCACTGCTCGACCTGGAAATGACATCAGTTTCGGGAGAGGAAATCTATCTGACCGGAGGCGTTCTCTAATGAAAGAACTGAAAATAGTAATATTGATTGCTGTAATTACTGCGTGCTGTTATACAGCCAGCCTTAAGGCAATCATCACTGATGGTGAAAAGCTGACCTTCAACATTAAATACGGGGTTGTGAGTGCAGCAGAAGCTTCCCTGGAAGTGAGAAGTTCCACTTTTAACGATAAACCTGTCTGGCTGATCACATCCAATGCCAAGACCTATCCTTTCTTTGATTCATTCTTTAAGGTCAGAGACACGGTGCAAAGCTGGTGGGAAAAGGAAAACCTGCGCTCGCTCCGGTTTTCAAAAAGACTAAACGAAGGTAAGTATCAGCAGTACAGAGTACACACCTATAATCATGATAATAAGACAAGCACATATCAACGCTGGGATTTTAAAAAACAGACCTTTAAGACCAAAGAGATAGCCATTCCTGCCAATACTCAGGATATTCTCAGCTCTTTTTATTACGTGCGTCAGCAGGATCTTGTTCCCGGCAGTAACGTTATGGTTGATATCACCACCGACGGAAAATCCTACAAAACTCAGGTGGCTGTGCACAGAAGAGAAACTATCGACAGCATCTTTGGCAAAAAGGATTGTCTGGTCATCGAGCCTCTGCTCAAGAGTGAAGCGGTGTTCAAACAATCCGGCAGAATTCTGATCTGGATAACTGATGACGAATACAAGGTCCCTTTGAAAATGACCAGTCAGATTACTGTCGGAGCCTTCACGGCTCTTCTGAAAGATGCTGTGAATGTCCCTTATCCCATTGTACAGAATTAGTTGATGCCTGATCCGCTCAAGAAAAGCAGTTATTTCTACGAACTGCCAAAATCTCTGATCGCCCAGTATCCTCTCAGGGATAGGGAGCAATCGCGCCTGATGGTTCTTGACAGGCAGTCGCAATACATATCTCATCTGCATTTTTATGACATTGTCGATTTGCTTCATCGCGGAGATGTGCTCGTTCTGAATACTACCAAAGTGATCCCCGCCAGACTGTTTGCCCGAAAAGAAAATGGCACGGAAATTGAAGTTTTCCTGCTTAACGAAGTGTCAGACAAGCTGTGGAAATGTCTCGTCCATCCCGGAAAAAGAATCAGGAAACCTCAGACCTTGCTCTTTTCTGATGAGCTTTCAGGGTTCATTTCTGACTCCGATGAAGACGGACTCAGAGAAATATCCTTTGACTGCAAAGACGATTTCCAGCACTTGCTGAACAAGCTGGGACACGTTCCACTACCTCCCTACATAGATAGAAATGACGAATCTGCTGATCATAATACATACCAGACTGTCTATGCCAGAGATAACGGATCAGTAGCAGCGCCGACAGCAGGTTTGCATTTCACCGAAGAGATTCTGGATAAGCTGAAAGCAAAAGGGGTCATCCAGGCAGAAGTCGTTTTACACGTAGGACTGGGAACATTCAGGCCGGTCAAGGTTGGCGACATCAGGCACCATAAAATGCACTCCGAATTCTGTACCATTCCGCAGGAAACTGCCCAATTGGTCAATCAGGCCAAACGTGAGGGCAGAAGAGTGATCGCTGTCGGCACAACCAGTGTCCGCAGTTTGGAGAGCTTTTGCAAGAATGGACAACTCCTTTCCGGAAGCAAATGGACTGACATTTTTATCTATCCCGGCAAAGAATTCGGAATTGTGGATGCTCTGCTGACTAATTTTCACCTGCCTGAATCGACTCTGATCATGCTGGTTGCAGCTTTTGCCGGTTATGACTTAACGCTCAGGGCTTATGAAACCGCTGTCAGAGAGCAATACCGCTTCTTCAGTTACGGCGACGCCATGCTGATCCAGTAATAAATAATACTGATGAAAAGACTGATAAGAAAGACCGATTGCCTGCTGCATATTAAAACAACCGGCAGCACGATGACTGATGCCATTGCAATCTTAAAAGCCATGAACATTAAACCAGCCAGTCTGTTGATCATTGCTGACAAGCAGAGTCTCAGCATAGGCAGAAACAACAGCCAATGGCTGTCTCCAGCAGGTGGATTGTGGTTCACATATTGTCTCAAGACAAATCAGATATCGCATCAGATCACTCTGCTGCTGGGGTTGTGCCTGCTTCGAACCATTACATATTATTATCCCGGCCTGGAAGGCAAATTGCAGATCAAATGGCCCAATGATCTGATCCTGGAAGGAAAAAAACTGTCCGGTATCCTGGTGCAGCATCAGCAGGGATATCTGATCATTGGCATCGGGATCAACACCAATAACGAACCAATTGACCTGGACGTTCCATTCCCGCCTGTCAGCCTGAAACAAATTCTGGATTTTGAAGTTGCCAATATGGCTCTGCTGAACACCTTTCTGAATAATTTCCATGACTTGTATCCCACTTTTCAAGTATCAGGTTTGCAGCACTTTTATCAAGACATAAACATCAGTCTGTTGGGTTTGGATAAAGATCTTTTTTTTGACACTGACAAAGAGCAGATATCAGGAACCTGCAAAGGAATATCTGAAGACGGAGCTTTGATACTTGAACACGAAACCGGAAAACAGCATTTATATTATTCAGGGTCAATAATTAACATCTCTGTATAGCCTTTTTTCTTGACACAATACATATACAATGAAATAAAGATATAAAGATAAGATTTCTGCTTAATTATATGGAGGAATGATGAAAAAGTGGCTTTTGCTGCTGATACTCAGTTTGACCCTGACCACGGTTCTTTCCGCTGCAATGGTGCGTGTAGCTGTGTTACCCCTGAAAAGATTGGACAGTGCCAGTAAGTATATCCAAAAGTTTCTGACGATCAGAGACCTGAAACGCTCTTTTGATCTCGACGAGAATTTCGACCTGCTAAACATGAAAGACACCGAATTCGTCTTCAAGGAACTGGCTTTTGAAGACGTGGACGAAATGGATAAAGAGGATATGGCTGAGATCGGCAAGGAATTGAAAGCCGACGTTGTGATCATTGGCGTGATCAGTTCCGTGAATCCTCAGTTGTTCTCCATTCAGTTCCGTTTTTACAGCATGAGAACTGATGACATTGTCTCTCAAAGGATCGATGTCGTCAAAGATAAGAGAAGACGCTGGGCCGTTCTGGACAAGGATTTCATGGGTAAATTGAACAGCTTCTTCAATCAGGAACTGGAAAAACTGAACAATATCGCCGTTCAGGATTATCGGGCTGAGAATTATGCTCAGGCTGAAAGAGGTTTCAACAACATCCTCAGTTATGACCCAAACAATAAGCAAGCTTATTACTACCTTGGCCTGATCGCTTACCAGGCGAAGAACTACTCCAAAGCCATCTCCGACTTTAATAAAGCTCTATCTGACTCCATCACCGTCAAGGATTCCAATGTTCTGCAAAGTCTGACCAACGCTTATCGCGACAGCGGTGATAAGGAAAACACCATAAGAACTCTGGAAATTCTTGCCAACCTGCAGGAAGACGAAGAGCTCTGGCTCAGCGTTGCCAATCTGTATGCTGAAAACAATCAGAATCAGAAAGCCAAAGAAGCTCTGCTCAAAGCTCTGGATGTCGACCCTGACTTCGTGAAAGCTAAATACCGCATGGCTTTCCTGCTGTATGATATGGCCCAGTATGATGAAGCGATTCCATATCTGGAAAAAGCCGCCAATGACTATCCTGACAACGATCTCTTTGCCAGACGCCTGGCTGTGTCCTATCAGCGTTCAGGACGCATTTCCGAAGCCATGGCAAGATACGAAAACATCATTGCCACCAACCCCACCAACACTTTGGCTTATCTTAACCTGGCAGGATTGTACAGAACCGCAGCTGCAGAAGCTTCTGAAGCCAACAATCAGGCTCTGGTCAATGAAAACAACCAGAAAGCCCTTAATACATTGAACAAACTCAAAGAAGTTGATCCCGAAAATCCTCTGGTCTATCTCAGATTTGCTGACGTTTATTTGGCCAGCAATCGCTACAATGATGCTGAAAGCAATGCCAATCTGGCTCTGAGCAAGGATTCCTCACTCTACCAGCCCTACATCATCCTTGCTTCCATCAATCAGCGCCGTGGTTCAGACAGTTACAACCAATTCATTGACCTGGATAAGCAGTTCCAAACCGCTTATGGCAGAAGAGCCACCCAGATCGGCAATGACAGGGATGCGGCAAGAACTGCTGCCAATAACTACTTCCGCCGTGCCGAAGATCAGCTCAAATCGGCCAAGAGCAGAACAAATGAACCTGAAGTAATCAGCGACATCGATGGTAAACTGACAACTTTGGCTCAATTGATCACTCAGACTTCAAGAATTAACTAATCCCTACAAAATATTAGCAGATACGAACCGGCACTCAGGTGCCGGTTCTTTTTTCATCCTGCTTGGCTCCTGCTTGCTGAGTAGTGATAGCAGTAAGGTATTGAAGTCGATGACCTCTTTACACCTTTCTCTCTGATGAGAGATGATTTATTGGCTCTGATGGGTCTGAAGCTCAAGCTCAAGCTGATCCGTAAGTTTTTTCAGCTCTTCCGGAGCAGCTTCCAGTTCTGCTTTTGTTTTGATGTAGTATGGTTCGCTGTAAACAGCGGTGATAGTGCAAAAGGGCTTGGGAAGTCTGAATTTATCCCATGAATTGAAAGTCCATTCCCGGCTGGCATGCTGAGCAACAGCCACGATCGGAATTCCGGCCATGTAGGCAATATGTGCAACTCCCGGCTGAATGCTTTTGGAAGGGCCTTTCGGGCCATCGGGAGTTATGCCGAGTTGACGTTCTCTGGCCACTTTCAAAATCTTGCGGTAGGCTTGAGAGCCCTGTCTGGTTGTGGAACCTCTGGCTGTGGTAAAGCCCAGTTCTTCCACAGGGCCTGCGATCAGTTCTCCATCCTGGGAGGATGATATCACCACGCAGGCATTGGAGCCAATGCGATGGAGTGTCATCAATAAAATATCCCTGTGCCAGAACATAAAGATGCATTTAAACTCATCCGGAGGTTGGTTTATGATATTGAATCTGATCGATTTACGCAATTGCCTCAGCATAAATGCGCCGAACTTGCGCTCACAAAACATCAGCCATCCGGGTATCTTCATAGTTTCAGCATTTCCCTGATGATTTTAACGGTTTCTTTAGATGCTATTTTTTCGCCCAACAGGTCATGGATCTTTCTCAGTTCTGCCCTGATGGAATCATAAAGATTCTGGTCTGCCAAATGCAATTTGATCTGCTCTGATATTTTTTGCGGCGTGACTTCGTCCTGGATCAGTTCCGGAACTACCTTTTTCTCCAGAATGATGTTCGGAAGCCCAATTTTATCAAGTTTGACAAAGCGCTTGCCGATTTCATAGGATAACCGGTTGGCCACATAGACAATGACCAGTGGGGTACCAATGTAAGCTGCTTCCAATGTTGTAGTACCGCTTTTTACGGTCAGGAAATCACAGTATTTCATCATTTCGTAATTATAGCCGTCAATGATGAAGGGTCTGGTCAGTGCGTTTTGTTCGATCAATTCTGTATATAGCTGATGTGAAACAGACCTTGATTTGGAAAAGAGAAATTCATACTGATTGGAATCGAACCTTTCCAGCGTTTTCAGATAGATCGGCAACAGTTTTCTAACTTCATTGTTGCGGCTGCCGGGAAAGAAACCCAGCCATTTTTTATCAGGATTGAGCCCATAAAAACGGGCAAATGCCTTTCTATCAAGCTCAAAAGCGATTTCTTCCGCGATTGGATGACCGACATATGAAGACTTGATATTGTGAATAGCCAGCAATTCTTCTTCAAAAGGCAGAATGCAAGCCACATACCGTGTATTGTCTCTCAGTTTGAATACCCTTTTATGCTTCCAGGCCCAGAACTGGGGAGCTATGAAATAGAGCACATCGATCTTTTCATCATCAGCGATCTTGGCGATTCTGAGATTCAGACCCGGGTAATCTACCAAAATGACAAGGTCCGGTTTTTCTTTTTTTAATAATTGCCTGACGGTCTTTTCCACTTTGATGAAAAATGCCAGATGCTTGATTACCTCAACAAAGCCCATCACGGCAAATCGCTCAAACGGAAGGATCTGCTGCAGGCCTTCCGCTTTCATGCGGTTTCCGCCTATGCCGAAATGCCGGATAAAGGGGATTTCCTCATTGAGTTTATGCATTACCAGCGAGGCATGCAAGTCTCCTGAATTCTCTCCTGCCAGCCAAAAGATCTTTTTGGTCGGATTCATCTTTGTCTGTGCTGCTCCCTTTATTGATCTTGATTTATGGATACCAAACAACTGCTTAGCATAATTTCAGACTTGACAAATCAGTCAATAAAATTAGTAATAGGTTCTATTCTTGCATTGTTGTTTTTTGTAAAATAGTAACCTAAGGATGTGCCTATGTACCGCGCAATGTGGCTGTCAGTATTGTTGTTTGCAGTTGTTCTGCCTTTATCGGCGGCCTGGCTGACCAATGTCCCGCAGGAAATTACGCAACCTGACGGAACTGTCATTGAATGTTTTGCCTCCGGTGATGAGTTTCATAACTGGCTGCATGATTCTGATAACTATACCATCATCCAGGATAATGAAACAGGGTATTATACTTATGCACAGCAAAGAGGAAAAGAGCTTGCACCATCGCAGTTCATTGTTGGCAGAATCAATCCAGTGTTAACAAACCTTCAGCCGGGACTGAACATCAGTGAAGACCTCTACAAGCAAAAGCGCTCAAGCTGGTGGCAGGGCACACCAAGATCTCAGCGCACTCCGACCAGTGGTCTGATCAACAATCTGGTAGTCTTTATCAGATTCTCTGATCAAACAGAATTTACAGTGCCATTTACCACATATAACACAATGTTCAACAGCATCGTCCCCGGGACAAATTCGATGTATAACTACTTCATGGAAGATTCCTATGGAGCTTTGGACATTAATACAACTTTCTACCCCCTGCCTGTAAACAATATTGTTATTTCGTTTCAGGACAGTCTTCCCCGCAATTACTACATGCCGTATTCGACAACCAATACGATCGGCTACAGCAATGATACGGAAAGACGCATACGTGAACATACTCTGCTGGTCAATGCCATCAATTACATAGCTCCGCAAGTTCCTGCTGATCTAGTTGTTGATGCTGATAACGACAGCAGGGTGGATAATGTCTGTTTCATTATAAAGGGAAGCAGCGGTGCCTGGGCTAATCTGCTCTGGCCGCATATGTGGTCACTCTACACCTATGAGGTTTTTCTCAATGGAGCTCGAGTCTATACTTATAATTTCCAACTGGAAAACTCATTAACCTCGAGCGGTGTGGGTGTCTTGTGCCATGAAATGTCACACAGCATCGGCATGCCGGACCTCTATCACTACACTTCCAACGGCATCACACCGATCGGCAGATGGGACCTGATGGAAAGCAACCGCAACCCTCCCCAGCATCATACCGCTTATATGAAACACCGTTACACAGACTGGCTTCCGCCCATGCGGCAGATAACTCAGTCAGGCACTTACTGGGTGAACAAAATGCTGATCCGTGAGGATAATTGCTATAAGATCATGGCCAATAATCCCCAGTTTTATTATGTGGTGGAATTCAGGAAAACAGAAGGCACTTTTGAACCCTCCCTGCCAGGTTCAGGATTGCTTGTTTACAGGGTTGACACATCAGAAGACGGTGACGGAAATGCAGATGGGCCTCCGGATGAACTTTACGCTTACAGGCCAGGTGGCACCAATACAGCGAACGGAACGATCAATTCCGCACACTACAGTGCTGAGGTTTACAGAACGGCGATTAATGAAAGCACCAGCCCTTCTCCTTTCCTGCCGGACGGTTCTCAGGGAGGGCTTAATATCACCCAGATCGGGTCTTCTGCTGGAGATTCCATCAGTTTTGTTGTAACATTGCCGCCGGTCCCGCCCACCGATTATGATGAAGGTTTTGAAAGCGGTGATTTTTCTGCTTTTGATTGGACCTTTTCAGGACAGGCAGATTGGACGATCAGCACGACCAATATATACGAAGGAAGCTTTTGTGCAAGATCAGGTGAGATCGGACACAACCAAAACAGTTCCATGCAAATAGTGATAGATGTTCCGGTCAGCGGATTTATCGGCTTTTATAAAAAAGTGTCGTCAGAATCGAACTATGATTACCTGAAGTTCTATATCAATGATGTGCAGAAAGGCCAATGGTCAGGCACTTCCAACTGGTCCTATGTCCAGTATCCCGTGACTCCGGGCAATCAGACTTTCCGCTGGAGTTATATCAAAGACCAGGGAGTTGTTTCCGGCTCAGATTGTGCCTGGGTGGATAACATCATGTTCAGATGGTCAGCTCCGGACATTCATTTAACTCCCACCGATTTCTCAGCGGTATCGATGACAGACGACATCGGCATTATCCTGAACTGGCAATCTCCAGCTCAAAGCAATGCAGTTTTGAACGGATTCAGAATTTTCCGGGATAATGTCCAGATCGCTGATGTTGATTCCAATGTAACCAGTTACGAAGATTTCTATGTCTTCCCTAACCGCACATACAGCTATTATCTGAAAGCGTTTTACATCACGCCGCATGGTCATTCTCTGCCAACAGATACTTTATCAGTTTTCGTAACCGGGTCTGCGATTGTTCCTGTTATATTCAATGCAGCGGTAATCGACACCAATGATGTATATCTGCAATGGATGCTGCCCATGCAGGAAAGAGGAATAACAGGCTATCACATTTACCGGAACGGAGCTCTTGTACACACAGTTGAAGATCAGGCAGTGCTTGAATGGACTGACCTTGATTTAAGTGTCGGCATATATTTTTATCAGGTAGCGACCCGTTACCATGCTGTGGTTTCAGATCTGTCAGATTCACTTTTGGTGATCATAGAAGAGATCGTTGACAATCAGGATCAGCACACTATCCCCTTGAAATTCATGATCAACAGAATCTATCCCAATCCCTTTTATAACAGCGCTCAAATCCAATACAGCGTTGACAAGGACAACACTCCCGTTTCCATGAATGTCTATAATATCAAAGGGCAAAAAGTCAAAACATTATATAAGAATACTGCCAAAGCAGGCCAATACGATCTTCTATGGGATGGCCTTGACGATTCAGGACAGCAGGTGTCCTCCGGCATTTATTTCATCAGACTGCAAAATCCTGCTCAGACAATTTCCCGCAAGGTGGTTTTATTTAAATAGGTTTGTTCAGACAAAACTTGGAGGTCTGTGATGAAGACACGTTTTCTGATAATGGGAATCGTAATGCTGGCAATGTTATGCCATGCAGTCGAGCCAACGCGCTTGTTCATGATCGAGGATTTTGAAAGCGGATCTGTGAGTCTGACCTCTTATGCCAATGAAGATATCAATCCAACTGGCTGGACTCTTGACCAAACCTACACCTACAACTCATCTCTGTATGCCTTGAAGCTCAGCGGGAACACCTGGAAACAACAAGCTATCAATCCTCTTAACATTGTATCAGGAAATGTCTTACAGGTTGCCATCAGGAACAGCGGCACCACGGCAAGGATCCAGGGCATCGGATTCAGCACGGGAACCCATACTCTCTTTTATTCCATTGACGGAACCGCCACTCTAAACATCGAACAATGGGTCACAGTCTATCAGGGAGCCTTCAACCTCAATACATGGAACCTTTACCAATTGCCGATTGCGGATGACTGGTATGCCTATTTTGACGAGTTTCCGGTTTTGACTTCCGTGATATACATAAATGACCTGGACAGCGGCAGCGGGATAACTTGGTTTGATGATCTGTGCCTGCTTACTACTGAGATTCCCGTCTCTCCTCAAGTCTCGATCAACTACAATTTAGGTCCGGTAAAGACACATCCAGACAACACCAGAAATGTTACGGTCAGTTTCTTTTCCAATGTGATCGATCCCGACAGCAATGTCTTTACCTACGAATGGGATTTTGGAGATTCCACCCAGAGCGCTTCTGCCAATCCGGTGCATGTCTTCACTGTCACAGACGACCATCCTTATTCAGTAACCTTGAAGGTGACTGATGACACCGCCAGATGGGGTCTGGCGCGCTGTGTTGTCAATGTTGATCCCGGACCTGGCAGTCTGCCCATCACGATGAACTTTGTCGGCGACATTATGCTTGCCAGGTATTACGAATCTGCCGGCGGTATCATTCCAACCCAGGGTGTTAATGCCATTTTCGAACCAACCAAATACCTTTTGGGTGATGCTGCCGATATCACCAATGCCAATCTGGAAGTTGTGCTCGCCAATACGGGAACTGCTCATCCCACCAAATCCATAGTTTATCGTGGCAATCCCAACAATATCAACGGTCTGGTCTATGCCGGAATCGACATTGTCAGTCTGGCCAACAACCATGTCCTGGATTACGGCATGACTGCTTTACAGCAGATGATTGACAGCCTGAATGTCAAAGGCATTCTATATAGCGGAGCCGGTGCCAATTCCTATGAAGCCTACACGCCTGCTTTTATCAATAAAAATGGGCTCAATATTGCCTTTCTGCGCAGCAGTGACCGCACCGGCCAGTATAACAACGCCCAGCCCTATTTGCATGCCGGATACAACAAACCCGGCTTTGCTCTGTTCACCCCCTATTACTTATCACAGCAGATCAATGCCGTGGAAGGCATAGCCGATCTTAAGATCGTGGAAATGCATGGCGGCAGCGAGTATTCCCTCACTCCCGGTTCCGGTTATGATAAAAGCCAGCCCTTTGCCGGTGAGATCGAAGAAGAGGATTACACCTTCTATTCAGACGTTCCGCACATGTGGGATATAGCCATCCGGCGTTATGCAGTCGATAATGGCGCTGACCTCGTAATTGTGCATCACCCTCATATCATACAAGGTCTGGAGATCTATAACGGAAAACTGATCGCACATTCTTTGGGCAATTTCATTTTTGACCTGTCCTATCCTGAAACCATGCCTACCATGATCTTGTATGCGGATGCAGATTTTGACGGGTTTTCCAACTACCGCATCGTCCCCTGTTTCATTGACAGATACATTCCCAGAAGGGCTTCCGCCAAACTGGGCGTCCATATTCTGGATTACCTTGCCAAGCGTTCCCGCGATCTCAATACTTACCTGCTGGTCAATAAGGACGATGCCACTGCCACCGTAGTAGTGGATTCCACCACCATCAGTTCAGTCGCCACCAGCAACTATCTGCTGACGCCGGTAATCTCGATCGGTTCGGGTTTTTACGTTTCAGAGCCCATCCAGCTCAAACGCAGCGGCAGCATTAACAGCCTTGATTTTGTCAACCCGGGCTACGGCTGGCAGGGACGGCTGGGACAGGAATGCATCTGGATGGGCAACATGGAGGATGAGGGAGCGGATATGTTCAATCCCAATCTTTCCAATGAATTCTATGACACGGCTGAAATGCACGAAGGGCTGCGTTCGCTGAAAATAGAAGCGGTTTCTTCAACTCAGACCGTTTCCCTGCGCAACAAAATGAAATGGTATAACAACACGAAAAAATATACCATCCATGCCTGGATAAAGACTTCAGAAGCCGGCGGAGTCAATATCGACATCCAGTATTTCAGCAACCGCACATCCACCTATCCTGTTTCGACAGAAAGCCTTTTCAGCACAGCTTTGAGTGGTGGTACAGACTGGACTTTTTATTCTAAAGAGATCACAATCCCCTCCTCCTGCTCCTATTACAACATAGTCTGCAAAGTCGGTTCCGGTGTTGCCTGGTTTGACGAAGTCGGACTGATCGAGTGGACTGACTGGCAGGATGTCTCGCTATTGCAGAGTATCCCCTATCCCAATGACTATTACTGGCTGCAGGTCAAAGGCACGGAAAATCCCAAACGCATCCAGGTCCAATACACAGAAAAAGACCTTGTCTCCACCCCTCAGGACAGAATTACAGGCACTTCTTCCGCAGTGATTTCAGGCCTGAGGAATTACCCCAATCCTTTTAATCCTGAGACTACTATTTCCTTCTACCTGAAACAGGATGACGAACTTGAACTGTCTATCTACAATATCAAGGGACAAAAGGTTAAAACCCTGCTCCAGGGCAGACAGAACAAGGGCTTGCACAACATCGTCTGGGACGGTAAAGACGGTAACGAAACACCTGTCAGCAGCGGTGTCTATTTGTACAAAATCACAGCTTCCGGCACATCGAGAACCAACAAGATCGTCTTACTGAAGTAAACTGTCTTTTTATCAACCTTTATTGCTTAGACACTGAAGTCCCCTTTGTGGATCTTCTGCCATAGGATTATCCCCAACAATATCCATCGTTCATTCTTCTTATTATCTTTTAAGACCCATAAATGCATTACTTGACCACTACTATACCATTACGGTAGCATTACGGTTGTTTACCGTAATGGTACCGTAATGCTACCGTAATGGTAAAGTAGTGCAAGCATGGAAAGTGTAAGAGTGAATGAAGGAAGAGACAAGCAGGCGTGAAAAAAAGCTTGACAGATATCGACATATTATTATATATGCATACATTAAGCTTTGGAGTTGGTTATGACAAAACAAACTTGTCTGTGTAAGTATATACCGCAAGCAAAGATAGAAGCGATCATGACGGCAATGCCCAATCAGGCTCAGATTGATGGATTGAGTGATTTGTTCAAGATTTTGGGAGACCCTTCCCGGCTTCGCATCATCCATATTCTGATACACGAGGAATTATGCGTGGCAGACCTTTCCGCCCTGCTTTCCATACAGCAGCCGGCTGTTTCACAGCAGCTTAAACTGCTCCGTCTGTCACATCTGGTCAAATACCGCAAAGACGGCAAAAATGTCTATTACAGTCTGGATGATGAACATGTAAGCGTGCTCTTTAAAATAGCTCTGGAGCATCTCAGTGAAAGGGAAATGCAGTAAGTTATGGTGACAGAAAAATACGTTTTGGAAAACCTGGGCTGCGCTGATTGCGCCGGTAAAATTGAACAGCAGGTAAACAGACTCCCCAATGTCAGTGCCGCTCATCTTGACTTTGTGAAGAAAACGCTTACCATTGAATATGATAAAGCAAATCCCGACGAAAAAACAATCAGGAAAATAGTCAAATCAGTCGAACCTGATATTGTTGTCACACAAGTTGCTCAGACCTCGACAAGATCCAAAATCAAAGTCCCGCTGCCCATTCAGATGGCAGTCCCGGTGGTGTTGATCTTGGGGTTGATTTATCTTCTCAAACCGACTCCAAATATTAAGTTGATCCTCTATAGCGTTGCATATCTGCTGATCAGTTGGAGAGTGCTCTATAACGCTCTGCTCAAACTCATCCATGGACGCCTTTTAGATGAGCATTTTCTGATGAGCATAGCTTCTGTGGGCGCAATTTATTTAGGTGAATACCCTGAAGCCATTGCCGTTATGCTGTTGTATGAAATCGGGCAATACTTTGAAAACAAGGCGGTGGACCGCTCCCGCAATTCCATTCAAAGCATGCTCAACCTCAAACCTGACACAGTGCACAGGCTGATCAACGGTCAGATCAGCGATGCTCTGACCGGCGACATTCTTATTGATGATCAGATTGTCATCCTGCCGGGCGAACGGGTACCCCTGGACGGCATCATTCTGCAGGGCCAGTCTGCTCTGGATACATCAGCTTTGACAGGAGAAGCAATCCCGCAAGCAGTTGAAGAAGGCCAGCAAATCCTGAGCGGAACTATGAACCTGACCGGCAAGCTGACCGTCAGAGTTACTTCCACTGATGCTGACAGCACCGTCACACGCATTCTGAGACTGGTGGAGGAGGCGACCCAACGCAAAAGCAGAACAGAACGTTTCATCACACGTTTTGCCAGGAAATACACTCCGGCTGTGGTACTGGCAGCCATTTTCATCGCTCTGGTGATTCCTGTTTTAACGCAGAGTCCCGTCCATGTGTGGTTCAAGCGCGCTTTGATCTTTTTGATCGTGTCCTGCCCCTGTGCACTTATCATTTCGATCCCCCTGACCAATTATGCCGCCATAGGAGCCGCAGCCAGAAAAGGAATATTGCTCAAGGGCAGCAATTTCCTGGATGCTTTGGCGAGGGCTAAAACCTTTGTCTATGACAAGACCGGTACCCTGACCACCGGGAAACTTTCTATCCAAAAAGTTTTACCGTTGGATGGAGTGCCAGCAGAGAACCTTGCTATCGCAGCCCTGACCTGTGAGGAAAGCTCAAATCATCCTATCGCTCTGGCAGTTAAAAAAGCTTTTTCAGATCGGTATGAAATCCCGCCTGCCCTGATGCATCAGGAGTTTCACGGCAAAGGCATCAAGGCACAGACGGCAGATACATTTTATCTGGCCGGAAACAGAGCTTTTCTGGAACATATGAATGTCGCAAATCTGCCTGCAGAACCGGTTGAGACCTGTATCTACATTGCTGAAAAAGACCGCTGTCTGGGGCTGATAACTTTTCAGGATGAGGTTAAGGATGACTTCCCTGATGTCATTGCCAAGCTGAAAAAATCCGGTATCAGAAAGCACATAATGCTGACCGGCGATCATGCCGTTCAGGCGCAAAAAGTCTCAACAGAGTTAGGCCTGGACCAGTTTTACGCCAGATTGCTGCCGGATGAGAAAATGAAGCAGTTGGAAGCCATAGAGCAGTCACAGACCAGTCCGGTCGCCTTTATCGGAGACGGTTTGAACGACGCGCCCGTGCTCTCCAGAGCTGAGATCGGCATTGCCATGGGAGCGATCGGGAACCAGGCCTCCATAGAAGCAGCAGACGTTGTCCTGATGCAGGATGAACCGCATCAGTTGCTGTCCGCAGTTCAGATGGCTCGCAAAACGAAAAGCATCATGTGGCAAAACATTATCCTTGCGCTTGGCATCAAAGCTGCCGTCATGATCGCCGGAACTCTTGGCCTGGCATCTTTGTGGGAAGCCGTGATCGCCGATGTGGGCGTAACTCTCTTAGCTGTTACCAATTCCGCACGTATGCTGCGCTCCTGACACTATTATTGACAAAATAACAGTCATCGGATTTAAGGAAATAAATCTTAAGAAACTGGAGTTATTATGTCCCTGCGAATTACTTTGCCGGATGCATCCGTCAAGGAGTATTCAGCTTCCGTGTCACCTCTGAAAGTGGCGGAAGATATCTCTCCGCGTTTGGCTGATGCTGCTGTGGCGGCAGAAGTCAACGGCAAACTGGTTGACCTGAATTCCGAAATCACTTCAGACGCAAGTCTGGTCTTACATACATTTTCCACCCCTACAGGCAAAGAAATCTATTGGCACAGCACCGCCCACCTCATGGCCCAGGCGGTGAAACAGCTTTTCCCGAAAGTGAAAGTGACCATCGGCCCTGCCATCGAACAAGGCTTTTATTATGACTTTGACAGAGACGAGCCCTTTACTGATGAAGAACTGGTCCAGATCGAAAACAGAATGAAAGAACTGACTTCTCAGAATCTGCCCTATTCCAGAAAAGAGCTTACCAAGCAGGAAGCTGTCGAGATCTTTGCCAAAATGGGAGAGGATTACAAGCTGGAACTGCTGGACGCCATCCCTGACGGTGAGACCATTTCCACCTATACACAGGGTGATTTTATCGATCTCTGCCGCGGACCGCATATCATCAATACAGGCAAGATCAAAGCTTTCAAGCTGCTCAAGACCTCCGGTGCCTATTGGCGCGGGGATGAAAAGAACAAGATGCTCAAACGCATCTATGGCATCAGCTTCCCCACCAATAAAGAGCTGACCGAATATCTTAACATGCTGGAAGAAGCCAAAAAACGTGATCACCGCAAACTGGGCAAGGACCTTGATCTTTTCTCCATTGATGACGAAGTCGGTCCCGGACTGGTTTTATGGCATCCCAACGGCGCCATGATGCGCCACCTGATCGAGGATTACTGGAAACAAGCTCATCTCAGACACGGCTACAAGTTCGTTTACACACCTCACATAGGGCGCGCCCATCTCTGGCAGACCAGCGGGCATCTGGGCTATTACAATGAAAACATGTATGCTCCGATGGACATCGACGGGCAGGAATATTACATAAAACCGATGAACTGCCCGTTCCATATTGCCATCTACAAATCATCTTTACGGAGTTACAGAGAGCTTCCACTTCGCCTGGCGGAATTGGGAACTGTTTACAGATACGAGCGCAGCGGCGTTCTGCACGGCCTGATGCGGGTGCGTGGTTTCACACAGGACGATGCGCATATCATCTGCACACCGGATCAGCTCAATGAGGAAGTGGAAAAGCTGCTCGTCTTTTCTCTCGAAGTTCTGAAACACTTTGGCTTTGAGCAATTCCAGATCTACCTTTCCACCATGCCGGACAATCCTGTCGGCGAGAAGGAAGACTGGGACATGGCAACCGCCAGTCTGCGCGCTTCCATGGAAAAACTGAACATATCCTATGATGTGGATGAAGGCGGCGGCGCTTTTTACGGTCCCAAGATCGACATCAAGATCAAAGATGCTCTGAACCGCGCCTGGCAATGCACCACAATCCAGTTTGACTTCAATGAACCGGCGCGTTTTAATATGGAATACATCGGCGCGGACAATCAGCCGCACCGTCCTTTCATGATCCACAGAGCCGTTTTTGGCTCGATCGAGCGTTTCTTTGGAACCCTCCTGGAATACTATGCAGGCAACATGCCCTTGTGGCTGAGCCCCGTCCAGGTAAAGGTTCTGCCCATCACAGACGCCCAGATCGATTATGCCAGACAGGTAACTGAACAACTTCTTGCTCAAAACATCAGAGCAGAGTATGACCTCCGCAGTGAAAAGATCGGCTACAAGATCAGGGAAGCGGAATTGCGCAAGATTCCCTTCATGTGCATTGTCGGACAGAAGGAAGTGGAGAATTCTCAAGTCACCTTGAGACGTCACACAGTCGGTGACCTGGGTGCCATGAACCTTGATGACGCCATTGCCAAAATAAAATCCGAGCTTTGATCATGGACTCCAAAATCCTGCCTGCCGAGATCATCAAACAGGAACTTCTGCTGGCTGCCGATGCCATTGTCAAAACAGCGGGAAAACTTAGTCCGGATGCTTTGCAGAAAGCGTTTGAACTGATTGTCAACTGTTCCGGGAAAGTGGTGGTCACAGGTCTGGGCAAGACAGGAATCATTGCCCGCAAGATATCTGCGACCCTTTCCAGTACAGGCACGACGAGTATTTTTCTGCACGCTGCCGACGGCGTGCATGGCGATATCGGAATGATCCAGAACAATGATGTCGTGGTCGCCGTTTCCCACAGCGGCTCCACCAAAGAATTGCTGTCTGTGGTCACCTATGCCAAGTTCATAAAAGTGCCGATCATCGCTTTGACAGGAAACCTGACTTCCCCTCTGGCAGAAAGCGCTGATGTCATTCTGGACTGTTCCGTTCCCAAAGATTACGAGCCTTTCGGACTGGTTCCCACTGCCAGCACAACAGTTGCTCTGGCGGTCGGAGACGCTTTGGCGGTTGCTTTGCTGAAGCACAAAAACTTTGCTGAAGCGGATTTTGCCAAGTTCCATCCCGGCGGCACCATCGGCAAAAAGCTGCTGCTCAGGGTCAGTGATCTGATGCATACCGGAGATGCTCTGCCTGTTGTTACTTCGGGACAAAAGATGTCTGAAGTGATCATGGAAATGACTGGCAAAAAGCTTGGCTGCACTGCAGTTATCGACGAGAATGGCATTCTGCTTGGCATGATCACGGATGGTGACCTCAGGCGCCAGCTTCAGCTTAAACAGAATCAGATCCTTGATTTTACTGCTGCGGAATGCATGACTTTGAGTCCCAAACATGCCCATCCGGAAGAGCTTGCCGTCAATGCCCTCAACCTGATGGAAAGCCATAAGATCACCATGCTGCCGGTGGTTGATGCTGAAAATCATCCCGTCGGCATGCTGCACATGCACGATTTGATACAAGCTGGTATTATTTAGACTAAATACCATTATTGATGATACAAACAATCACCATTCAATATCAGCCACTAACTGCCGGTAAACATAAAGTAGGTTTGGCCGCTGATTTTACAGACTGGAAAATTGTTACTCTCAAGTTAAAAGATGGAATCTATTATAAAGATCTGTCATTGCCATCCGGTATATATCAGTATAAACTGATCGTGGACGGCGTCTGGATGCCTGACCCAGCCAATGCTCAGGTCACTCCCGATCCGTTTGGCGGCTTCAATTCGATTCTGATCCTGTCCGAATCACCGGAAACCGCTTCCCTGAATGAATTGATCTATGCCGCATCTCCTCAGTTCAAAGATGTTGAAGGTTTCCAAACACCCGACTGGGTGGCGGAGGGTATCATCTATCAGATCTTTCCGGACCGCTTCTGCAACGGCAATAAAGCCAACGATCCAGACTTCAGCGAATGGTATTATGAGAATTGTAAAACACCGCCGGAAAAAGGAAAAAAGCTGAGGGCGCATCAAGAATATTTTCACTTGGTTGAGGACTGGTACGACATCTCGGGACTTAAGCAGAATCCCTATCTGGCAAAGGGCAAGCCGGACTGGTGGAGTTTTTATGGTGGTGACATCGCGGGTGTGAAACAGAAGCTTGATTACCTGCTCGATTTGGGCATTACCATCATTTACTTTAATCCGCTCTGGCAGGCAAAATCCAACCATAAATACGACGCTGCCGATTTCAAGAAGATCGATCCGCATTTCGCTACGGAAGATGAGTTTAAGGAATTTGTTTCACTCTGTCACAAAAAAGGCATTCATATCATTCTGGATATTGCTTTGAACCACACGGGTGAGACTTTCTGGGCGTTTCAGGACTGCGTCAAGCAAGGCGAAAAAAGTGAGTACTGGAACTGGTATGACTGGAAGAAATGGCCTTTGCCCTCGCCCCTGCCAGAAAACTTCAAGCCCAAGGAATACTATCAATGCTGGTGGGGCGTCAAGGACATGCCGGACCTGAATTATGACCTCTCACGCGAACATCCTTATGAGAATTCCATCCGTAAAATCGATGAGGCAGAACCCAACTGGAACATGATCAATCACCTTCTGGACGCGGTTGACTGGTGGCTCACGGAGATGGACATAGACGGCTTCCGGCTGGATGTTCCGGATGAAGTTCCCTTCTGGTTCTGGCAGCTTTTTCGAGAAAAAGTCAAAGCCCTCAAACCTGATGCCTGGCTGGTGGGCGAGATCTGGAATCATGCTGAACAGTGGGTTTCTCCTCAATACTTTGATTCCGTGATGAATTATGCGCATTTCAAAGACCCGGTTCTGGATTTCTTTGTCAAAGTCAGCATCAATAAAGAGACCTTTTTGCACCGTCTCTATCCCGGGCTGAAAGCCTATCCCCTCAGTGCCTTGCACGTGATGATGAACCTGCTGGGCAGTCACGACACTTGGCGCATCGGAGAAATTGCCAAAGCCAATCCCATCGGGCTGAAACTCGCCATCTTCTTCCAGATGACCTATATTGGCACTCCGCACATCTACTACGGAGACGAGATCGCCACGCAAGGCGGCAAGGACCCTGACAACCGCCGTCCCTTTGACTGGCACTGGTACAGCAATCTGAAAGCGGTCGAACTGCACGATTTCTATAAGGAACTGATCGCGCTCAGAAAGGCCCATCCCGCCCTGCAAAAGGGACTGATCCGCTTCCTGGATCATCCCGATCTGCTTGTCTATGAACGTTACCTTGAAAATGAAAAGCTGCTGATCATCATCAATAACACTGATGAGGACAGCGTCTATCAGAACATCAAACCTGACTGGAAATTGATCTTTTCACTCCATTCCATCGAATTCTGCAAGTCAGATCAGAGGATTACAATTCCTGCCATGACAGCAATCCTGATATCGATCTTATGATGCTTTAGTATGAGAAAGTTATCATAATGATCTGAGCATTTCTGCTTGACAGATTAACCGCATTTTTATTGATGACTCATAGGCATGGGGCATTAGCTCAGCTGGGAGAGCGCATGACTGGCAGTCATGAGGTCAGCAGTTCGATCCTGCTATGCTCCACCATTTTTAGCCACTGCCAGTCAGTGGCTTTTTTTATTGTGAAGGAAGATTCCTGCCTTCTCAGGAATGACATAAAGCGTGTCACATTGAGCTTAGTCGAAATGCAGACACGCGGCAGGTGTCTTATCCTTCGACTAAGCTCAGGATGACACCACAGATTAAGCTCAGGATGACATCTGTAAAGAGCTCAGGATGACACCTTCTCAGGAAGGACAGATAAATATAAGTGACGCTTTGGGGAGATATAATGAAAAATCTGACTGATAACGATTTCCGAAACATTGAACAATTAGCTAATCAGGCACGTGCCAATATTCTGCACATGACCACCCTGGCCGGATCGGGTCATCCGGGCGGGTCAATGTCCGCCATAGACATACTTCTGACTCTCTATCACATGGCCGATCAGGATCCCAAGAATCCTCAGATGCCTGACCGGGACAGGATCGTGGTCAGCAATGGTCACATCTCTCCCGGCGTGTACAGCGCTCTGGCTGCGATGGGATATTTCAATGCCGAGGACGCCATTTCCGAATTCAGATTGGCAGGTTCCATCTTTGAAGGCCATGTGGAAAGATTCGTTCCCGGCGTGGAATGGACAACCGGCAACCTGGGACAGGGCTTGTCCGCTGCTTGCGGTTTTGCCATGGCAGGCAGGATCAATAAACTGGATTATCATACCTTTTGCCTGATGGGCGACGGCGAACAGCAGAAAGGCCAGATCAGCGAAGCCAGGCGTTTTGCGGTCAAGTACAAACTCAATAAACTGACTGCCATCATAGATTACAACCAGCTTCAGATCAGCGGTTCGATCCACGATGTCATGCCTCAGAACATCAGGGCGAACTGGGAATCCGACGGTTGGATCGTCCTGGAAATTGATGGTCATGATATTGCTCAGATTCAATCTGCCATACATAAAGCTGTTCAAATGGATAAACCAACTATGATCCTGGCTCACACTGTCATGGGCAAAGGCGTTTCCTTCATGGAAAACCAGGCCAAATACCACGGCTCCGCCCTTAAGGAAGAGCAGTTGAATGACGCCCTGAAAGAACTGAATTGTCCCAATAAGCTTGATCATTACAGGAAACTCCGTGCCAAAAAGAAGACCAACAGTAAAACTGCTCCCGTGAAATTTGCTGAATTCAAGCCAAGCTTCGACCTGGGCAGTCTCGACATCTATACCACCGATACGGATAACCGCTCCGCCTGGGGTAGAGCCATTGCCGAACTGGCGGAAGTCAATCAGGATAAGGCAATGCCCATCGTCGTGTTTGACTGTGACCTGCAAAGCAGTGTAAAAACCGGTGATTTTGCCAAAGTCAATCCCGGACGCTTCATCCAGGGCGGCATCATGGAACACAATACAGCCGTGACCGCTGGAGCCATGTCCACCTGCGGGATTCAGACCTGGTGGGCTGATTTTGGCATGTTCGGCATTGACGAAGTCTATAATCAGCAGCGGTTGAATGACATCAACCACACCAACCTGAAAGTCGTGACCACCCACGTCGGCCTTGATGTCGGAGAAGACGGCAGGACTCATCAGTGCATTGATTACATAGGTTTAGCACGCAATCTATACAACTTCAAGCTGCTCTGCCCCGCCGACCCCAATCAGACGGACAGGATAATCCGCCAGGTTGCCAACCAGGCAGGAAACTATCTGATTACGATGGGACGTTCCGTTATTCCAATCCTCAAAAAGGAAACCGGAGAGGTCTATTATGGCCTTGACTATGTGTTTGAATATGGCAAGGCGGACCTCATCCGCAACGGCGACGCCATCGCTCTGATCGTGACCGGAACGCCTGTCAGCAAAGCCATGAAAGCCGTGGACAGACTCCGTGAGGAAGGCATTTTCGTCCAGCTATGGTATGTCTCCACCCCTCTTGAGATTGATGTGGAGATGCTGCGGCAGGCCGTTAAAACCAGAAACATCATCACTCTCGAAGACCACAATGTCCACAGCGGCATGGGCACCATCATAGCCGAAAAGCTGGTGGAGCTGCAAATCTGTTGCAAACTGACCAAACTCGGAGTCAACACCTATCCCGTTTCCGGTAATTCTGAAGATGTGTATAAATGGGCCGGACTGAATACGGATACGATAGTCGGGACTGTTAAGAAGTTGCTGAAGCAATGACCTTCCCGGCCAAGAAATCTATTGACTAAATATACGGGTAAAAACTTAATAAAATAAAGAAAATCAGAGGAGCCGGGTTATGAAGAAATATCTCAAAACCTACCCCGAAAAATGCATTGCCTGCCGTGTCTGTGAAAGCACCTGCTCTCAGGTCTATTTCAAGGTGGACGATGCGGAGAAATCATGCATCAGGATCACCGAACTGGCGGACGGCAACGACATCAATGTCTGCAACCAATGCCAGGCCTGCGTGGCAGTCTGTCCGACCCTGGCCCTGAAAGTCAATCCCCAGGGCGTGGTGATGGTCGATAAGTCTCTCTGCATAAGCTGTTACATGTGCGTGGCTGCCTGTCCCACCAAATCCATGCGCCGTCATCTGAACGGGCTCAATCCCTTCAAATGCGTTTCCTGCGGGATGTGTGCCAAAAACTGCCCCACTGAAGCCATTAAGATAGTGACGGAATAAGGAGAGCGAAAATGGATACCAACAAGATCAGTGCCATGAAAGCCAAACACAAACTGCTGGCTGAATACAAGTATGAACTGAAGCCCGTCATTAAAGGGTACAACAAGCGCACTTTATACATCAACCTCAGCGACAACGCCATCAAAGAAAAACCCGTTTCCGACGAGATGATCGACAAATTCACCGGGGGCAAGGGATTTGACCTGAAGCTCATGTGGGATGCCGTCAAGGACACCACCAAATGGAATGATCCCGAAAACGAGATCTGCATCTCCTTCGGCCCTCTCTGCGGCAACACCAACTACCCCGGCAGCGGAAAATCAATAGTGACAACCATCTCTCCCCTGACCGGAATCCCCGTTGATTGCAATGTGGGCGGGCACTTCGGCCCCTATACGAAATTCGCCGGTTTTGACGCTCTGGAATTGCAGGGCAAGGCAACTGAGGATGTCATCGTTTTCATTGACGGAGACAAGGGCACAGTGCAGATCTTCACCGCTCCCGATGAGGATTTGAACAGCCATATCGTGGCAGAGCAGTTCATTCACGAATTTGCCGATGCTCCCGGCAAGGAGCAGTTTGTTTCCGTCGTCTCTTCCGGACAAGCCAGCGAGCATGTTCTGATCACCTGCCTCAACTTTTCTTTCTGGGACAAGCGCCGTCAGGTTGCCCGTTTGAAACAGGCCGGACGTGGCGGAACGGGAACCGTCTTCCGGGACAAGCACCTGAAAGCCCTCGTGGTAAAGTATTCCGGCCTCAAAGGCGACACCAATCATCCCGTTGACATGGAAACTCTCCAGAAAACCGGCCTCAAGCTTCACAACGAGATCGAAAAGGGCGATGCCAGCCAGTGCCGGATGCGGGCGGAGGGCACCGCTCACCTGATGGAGATCATGGATGATTATGACCTTTTGCCCATCAAAAACTTCAAATACGGAACCCTGCCGGAAGCCAGGGCATTGGCCTCCTGGGAATTCAGAAAGCTCTTCACTCAGGACATGCCGGACGGCTGCTGGTATGGCTGTTCCTTATCCTGCTGCAAAGCGGTGGACAATTTTATCCCGCGCACCGGTCCCTACAAAGGACAAAAGGTCTGCGTGGACGGTCCGGAATATGAAACTGCCGCCGGCTGCGGTTCCAACCTCTGCATCTGGTCTCCCCGTGACGTGGTCGAGATCAATTTCTATTGCGATACCTATGGCGTGGACACCATCTCCTTTGGCACATCGACCGCCTTTGCCATGGAATGTTATGAATACGGAATTTTGAACAAAGAGCGCACCGGCGGATTGGACCTCACCTGGGGCAATGCCGATGCCGCTTTGGAACTGCTCCATCAGATGGCTCGCGGCGAAGGTTTCGGTCTGATCGTGGGACAGGGTGTGCGCCGGATGAAGAAGCTTTTTGCCGAGCAGTACGGAGCTGATCCTCAGCTTCTTCAGGACATGGGCATGGAAGCCAAAGGCCTGGAATACAGCCAGTACATGAGCAAGGAATCCCTCGCTCAACAGGGCGGCTACACCCTCGCTCTGAAAGGCCCGCAGCATGACGAGGCCTGGCTCATTTTCATGGATATGGTCAATAATCACATCCCGACCTTTGAGGACAAAGCTGAAGCTTTGCATTACTTCCCGATGTTCCGCACCTGGTTCGGTCTGCAAGGACTCTGCAAACTTCCCTGGAACGACATCGAACCGGAAGACAACGCCCAGACCGATGAACCTGCCAAAGTCCCCGAGCATGTCCAGAACTATGTTGACATCTACACCGCCATCACCGGCAAGCCAATGGACAAGCATGAACTCATCCGCCAATCGGAGCGGGTTTATAACTTCCAGAAGGTCTTCTGCCTGCGCATGGGCGGCGGTTTAAGGGAAGGCGACATCCCGCCCTACCGCGCCATGGGGCCTGTCACCGAAGAGGAATATCTCTCCCGCGCGGAACGCTATGACAAGGCGCTGAAAGAGAAAGCCGGCATCAATATCGACGGCATGTCCGTTCAGGACAAGATGAAAGCTCTGCGTGATTACCGTTATGACCAGTATGACCAGTTGGTGGATGCGGTCTACAAGCGCAAGGGCTGGACCAAAGCCGGCATCCCGACCCTCGAACACCTCAAAAACATCGGCATGGACCTGCCCGAAGTAGTCGAAGTCGTCAAGCGCTTCCTCTGATTCCCCCGATCAGGCTCTGCCATCCTTGCAGAACCTGTGAATATAGAAAAGCTGCCGTTTTCATGCGGCAGCTTTGTTTTTGTCATTCCTGCGAAGGTGTCATCCTGAGCTCACCTGAGGTGTCATCCTGAGCTCACCTGAGGTGTCATCCTGAGCTCACCTGAGGTGTCATCCTGAGCTCACCTGAGGTGTCATCCTGAGCACAGTCGAAGGATAAGACACCGACAACCTGACGCGTGTCCGGTCTTCGACTAAGCTCAGACTGACACGCTTGGCTCAATGTGACACGCTGAGTTTGTCATTCCTGCGAAGGTGTCATCCTGAGCTAACCTGAGGTGTCATCCTGAGCACAGTCGAAGGATAAGACACCGACAACCTGACGCGTGTCCGGTCTTCGACTAAGCTCAGACTGACACGCTTGGCTCAATGTGACACGCTGAGTTTGTCATTTCTGCGAAGGTGTCATCCTGAGCTAACCTGAGGTGTCATCCTGAGCTCACCTGAGGTGTCATCCTGAGCATAGCCGAAGGATAAGACACCGACAACCTGACGCGTGTCCGGTCTTCGACTAAGCTCAGACTGACACGCTTGGCTCAATGTGACACGCTGAGTTTGTCATTCCTGCGAAGGTGT